>JADMIO011614185.1_pt1 | contig 97789 bp, 74 predicted proteins | sample 8958161 | NCBI WGS metagenome assembly JADMIO01 (sample SAMN16585339, study PRJNA669376) | soil metagenome | isolation source: Crop rotation soil | place: USA: Cullars Rotation, Alabama | collected 2011
GCGACAACTTGTCCACGTGGAATTCTAAGCTTAGGATCCCAATGTGCTGGAAAGTACTAACAGCAGTTTGTAATGAAATTCTTCAAACTCACTGGCTTTGTATCCTCCCAGGTTAAGAAAGAAAAGATCAAGTGGTTTGTTATAGTTGGTGTGTTGCGTTCTTTTGGTGGCTGGCTCCACGGTAATGGCGTGGCCGTTTACCGATGTTACTTCGCGCCAGGCATCAATATGTATGCTGCCTGAGCCCGGCCACGATTGCCTGATGCCCTCAATCAGATCTTTCAACTCCGTGCCAATGCCAAAATATACATCGTGCTGTTCAGTATGCCTGCCCGCCGGTCGGCAGCCGAGTAACACCATAAATAGTTTTTCTTGCATACCATTCTTTTGCCTTCTGTTGCAATTTTGATTCCTTTTATTGCTGCTGTCATTTCATTTACATTTGAAGCTGAAATGACCGTTATGGATAAGCACTTTTATTACGGCACCGACCAGTTAACCGTTAACAAAGCCATCAGCATTGCGGCTGGGGCAACAGTGGCGAGTTTCAACCGGGAGGCCATAGACCGTATCAATGCCAGCCAGCAATATGTGCAGCAAATTGTAGACAATGATACCACCGTGTATGGAATCAACACAGGTTTCGGCATACTTTCCAACACAAAAATTTCTGCAGCAGATACACAAACCTTACAGCACAAAATTTTGCAAAGCCATAGTGTGGGTGTTGGGCAACCCATTGCACCAGAGATCGCCAAACTGATGATGATTACCAAGGTGCATGCATTGGCGCAAGGATACAGCGGCGTGCAACTGGCCACCCTGCAACGCATTTGCTGGCATATTGACAACAATGTTATTCCGGTAGTGCCCGAGAAGGGTAGTGTAGGGGCTTCGGGCGACCTGGCGCCCTTGGCACACCTCTTTCTTCCTTTAATTGGGTTGGGAGAATGCTATTACAAGGGCAAACGACTGCCAACGGCTGAGGTGCTGGCGAAAGAAAATTTACCGGCCTTGCAACTGGGCCCCAAAGAAGGACTTGCCTTAATCAACGGTACACAGTTTATTGTCTCCTTTGCTGTAAAAGCAGTTCAGCGCATGCATTACTGCCTGGAAGCTGCCGACATCATCGGGGCCATGAGCTTGGAAGCGCTTACGGGTACCAAATCGCCGTTTGATGAACGCCTGCACCAGCTACGTCCGTTTGCCGGCAATATGCTGGTAGCACAAAGGCTGCGATTGCTGTTAACTGGTTCTGCCATTATGCAAAGCCATGTAGATTGCGGCCGCGTACAGGATCCCTACAGCCTCCGTTGCATGCCACAGGTACACGGCGCCAGCCGCAATGCCTGGCTGCACCTTAAAGCGCTAACAGAAACAGAACTCAACGCGGTTACCGACAACCCCATTATTTTTAATGCGGATGATACCATTAGCGGGGGTAATTTCCACGGTCAGCCATTGGCGTTGCCGCTGGATTATGCCTGTTTTGCTGCGGCTGAAATTGGCAACATTTCTGACCGCCGTTGTTACCTGCTGCTGGAAGGTAAATGGGGTTTGCCTATGCTGCTGATGAAAGATGTGGGCCTCAACAGCGGGTTTATGATTCCGCAATACACCACCGCCGCATTGGTAACCGAAAATAAAACACTCTGCTTTCCGGCCAGTGCAGACAGCATCCCCACTTCGCTCGGGCAGGAAGATCATGTAAGCATGGGCAGCATCAGCGCACGCAAGATCAACCAGGTGCTCGATAACCTTGAATATATATTGGCCATTGAGCTGCTGAGCGCCTGCCAGGCCATTGAATTTCGCCACCCGTTGAAGAGTTCGGCCCTGCTGGAGTTTGCGCATGACTATACCCGTGAGTATGTATCCTTTGCTGCCGAAGACCGCATTTTTGGCGAAGACATTAATACAATAGCAGGAGTTATAAAAGACTTTTCACTGGTAGAAAAACTAAACGCCTTTGCCGAAGACAGAAATATAATTCTCAATAAAGGTTATGATGATTTTAGGTTGGGATGAATGTGCTAATAAGCTAATGTGCTAATGTGCTAATGTGATGAATGTGTAAATTCCGCGACGCGATGATGGAACGCAGATTGTGATGATTGTGATGTTTAAAAATGATTTTTAATTGATTGATGCTCTGCTAGCTCTGATAGCTCTGCGCGCAAATACCGCGACGCGATGATGGAACGCAGATTTTCATGATTGTGATGATTAATAATGATCATTACGTGCCTTGCAATAAGTGATTTCAAAACTAAATTAGAGACATCGCAAAGCGTGGGCTGTGCACGGATGGCTTCCCCCATTGGGGGAAGTCGGATGGGGGCCGAACCCGGGCCGAACCCCGATTTTCTTACGCAGATTCTGGGTAAATTTGAATATGACCACCACAAGCGCCCAATACGATGCTGCCAAATACCGCACGCCCACCGGCAATCAACTGCAATGCAAAGGCTGGGTGCAGGAAGCGGCTTTGCGCATGCTGCTCAACAACCTTAACCCGGAGGTGGCAGAGCGCCCCGAAGATTTAATTGTATACGGCGGCCGCGGTAAAGCAGCGCGCAATATAACGGCGCTGGATGATATCATCAGGTCATTGAAGGTGCTGGAAAACGATGAAACCCTATTGGTACAAAGTGGCAAACCGGTAGGGATACTGAAGACACATGCAGATGCACCGCGCGTGCTCATCAGCAATTCACAGCTGGTGCCCAATTGGGCCAACTGGAAACATTTTGATGAGCTGGAGCAAAAGGGATTGATGATGTATGGACAAATGACAGCTGGCAGCTGGATATACATCGGCAGCCAGGGTATTGTTCAGGGCACGTACGAAACATATGCCGCTATAGCCAATAAACATTTCACTGCGGGCAACACATCACACAGCAGTTTGCAGGGCACACTCAATGTGACCGCCGGTCTTGGCGGCATGGGTGGCGCACAGCCGTTGGCCATTACCATGAACGGTGGCGTAGCACTGATTGCGGAAGTGGAGGAGTGGCGCATCAACAAACGCATCGACACAAAATACCTGGATGAAAAGTATACTGATATTGATGCCGCAATAGACGCCGCACTTCAATATAAAAAGGCAGGCCTCGGCAAAAGCATCGGTGTATGGTGTAATGCCGTTCACCTGCTGCAGCGTTTGCTGGAGCGCAATGTAATACCCGATACATTAACCGATCAAACTTCTGCCCATGACCCGCTAGTGGGGTATGTGCCGCACACACTTAACAATGAAGCAGCTACCATACTGCGACAATCTGACCCCGTTGCTTATACCGAACTGGCTTACCAAAGCATGTACCTGCATGTTCAATATATGTTGCAGTTGATGGATAAGGGTGCCATTACTTTTGATTACGGCAACAACATCCGTGCACGTGCACAGGAATTTGAAGCGCGGCATCCCAATGCTGTAAGGCTTACCCAACACGGGCCGTTTGCTTTCCCCGGGTTTGTACCCGCTTACATACGTCCACTGTTTTGCCTGGGCAAGGGGCCTTTTCGCTGGGCCGCGCTCAGCGGAGACCCCGCAGATATTGCCGTAACCGATGAACTGATTGCAAACATGTTTCCTGAAAATGCTTCGCTGCAGCGCTGGCTGAAGCTGGCCAGGGAACGCATTGCGTTCCAGGGTTTGCCGGCGCGTATTTGCTGGCTGGGGCAGGGCGAACGTGAGAAAGCCGGACTTGCATTTAATGAATTGGTACGAACCGGTAAAGTGAAAGCACCCATTGTAATTGGCCGCGACCATTTAGATACCGGCTCCGTGGCAAGCCCCAACCGCGAAACAGAAGCAATGGCCGATGGCAGCGATGCGGTTGCCGACTGGCCCATATTGAATGCATTGGTGAATACGGCAGGTGGCGCCAGCTGGGTGTCATTGCACCATGGCGGTGGCGTGGGTATGGGTTACAGCATTCACGCCGGAATGGTAATTGTTGCCGATGGTACCGATGCTGCTGCGGCAAGGCTTAGCCGGGTATTGCGCAATGACCCCGGCATGGGTGTTATACGCCATGCAGATGCAGGTTATGCCACGGCACAAGACACGCTTTCAGCACACGACCTCGACTTGCAGGCAAGGTTGAACCGCAAGTAGCAATTCTTTATGCGGCTCATAAATACGGGTATACTTTCCTGTTATATTATTGCAAGCAGTATACGGGTTTTAAAATCGTAACGCTATGATCGCCCCCAGCTACTGGCTCACCCGTTTTATGATATTGCGCCTCCTGGGATTGGTGTATGCAGTAGCCTTCCTGGTGGCCATCCACCAGGTGATTCCGTTATTAGGGGAGGAGGGGCTACTGCCGGTAGCCAGCTACCTGCCACGCGTAACCGCAGCATTGGGTTCCGCCACTGCCGGGTTTATGCGACTGCCTTCACTGTTCTGGGCCTGGCACTCCAATACGGCATTGCTGGTAACAGCGTGGACGGGTTTTCTGTTGTCGCTGCTCGTGGTGGCCGGGTACGCCAATGCACTGGTTTTGCTGGTGATATGGTTTTTATATCTATCGCTGGTGCATGTGGGGCAGGATTGGTATGGCTACGGTTGGGAAATACAATTAAACGAAACAGGCTTCCTGGCCATTTTTCTTTGCCCGCTGATAGACATGCGTCCTTTTCCGAAACGTCCGCCGCCCATGCCTGTCATCCTGCTGTTTCGGTGGTTGATCTTCCGCATCATGATAGGGGCCGGCCTGATCAAACTGCGTGGAGATGCCAGTTGGCTTAATAGTACCGCACTGTATTACCAATTTGAAACACAACCGATACCCGGTCCCTTCAGCCGTTGGTTTCATTTTCTTCCAAAATCCGTGTTGCAAATAGGTGTTTGGTTTAACTGGCTGGCAGAACTGGCGGCACCATTGTTTATTTGGTGGCCGCGCATAGCCAGGTATATTGCCGGCGGGGTGATCATTCTGTTGCAGTTATTGCTTATAGCATCTGGTAACCTGTCTTTTTTAAACTGGCTAACCATCATTCCGGCGCTGGCATGTTTTGATGATGCCTTTTGGACAAAGATGCTCCCGGCACGTATAGTGCGCAAATACGAAAACGCTGTAAGCAACGCGCAGCCATCGAGGCCGATGGAAGTAACGGCATGGTTGGTAGCTATACTTGTAATGTTTCTGAGCGTTGAACCAGTTGTTAACATGGTCTCTCCTCGGCAAATCATGAACACCTCTTTTACTTCGCTCGACCTGGTAAATACCTACGGCGCATTTGGAAGCGTTGGCAAGGAGCGGTTAAATATTGTGTTTGAAGGAACCTATGACGATGACTCTACCAGCGATGCGCATTGGCAACCGTATCTCTACAAAGGGTTACCGGTAGCCCTGGATAAACGGCCGCCCCAGGTGGCGCCTTACCAGTTACGGCTCGACTGGCAAATGTGGTTTGCTGCCATGTCTACACCAGAAGAATACCCATGGACATTAAACCTGGTTTGGCAATTGTTGCATAACAAACCCGCCGCGGTACAATTGTTTGCAGGCAACCCTTTTGCAGAGCGGCCACCAAAATATATTCGCGCCGTACTGTACCGCTATGCATTTGCGCCGCCCAATATAGCGCATCAATGGTATACGCGAGAACGGGTAACCGATTGGTTGCCGCCCATGTCTGTACGCAATCAGTACCTGCTCACCGTACTGAGCAATGAAGGCTGGTTGACTGCGTCTCCGCAACGCTAAAGAAAATTTGAAGCAGGTGCGCGTTAAAAAAATCGGGTGTGCTGATTTTCAAAAATTGATTGTACTTAGATTTGCCTGTGGTCATGCAGCGAAGAACTGCCATAGTAATCATTATAAGGTAATATGCCGCACATCATTTGAGCTACCATTATCACATACCAAACGATTTGGCTTGTCAAACCATTGTAAAGGCGGTTTGGCAGGTTGATCATCTTCCCGCTTTCAACAACGAATGTATTGTACCCAAAGGCATCATTGAAATCATCTTTAACTTTAATGTTGGTGATACTATCGCCGTTGAGCAAAACGGTAAGGATTATGAGCTGCCTGATTGTTTTATTAACGGATTTAATACACAACCTATCACACTCCAATTGCCACCCCAGCAATTCTTTTTCGGAGTCATTTTTCAACCACTGGCCATCAAAAAACTATTTGGTTATGCTGCAGCGGAATTTTGCGATACCAGCATAGATGCCACCTTGGTACATGCCGCGCTGGGCTCACTATGGCACCAATTGGCTGAACAGCCAGACTTTGATGCGCGTGTAGCCGTGCTTTTGAAATGGGCAAGCCAGCATTGCATTGAATGGCAGCCGCAAGAAAAACTGGTCAATGATTTTTTGTACGCAGCAGGCGGCCATCATTTGTCTGTGCAGCAACTTGCCGGCTCCTTATGCTATTCTGCGCGGCAACTGTCCAGGAAAATGCAGGAAGCCAGTGGCATGAATACCGAAGAAATGCTGCTGTATAAAAAATACCTGCATGCAGTAGAGCTGATGCATACCACCCACCTGCCCCTCACCTCAATTGCCTATCAGTGCCAGTTTGCCGATCAATCGCACTTCATCAAAACATTCAAGTACTTTACCCGCATGACACCCGGTGCCTACCAGCGTAGCAAAAGTATGGTACGGGGGCACCTGTACATGAATGTCCGTTAAATACAATTCCGCCCCATTTACTGCCGCCATATTTGCAGGAAAAAAAATGAAAACTTTATTTTTATTCGCATCTATTGCCATTGCCAGCGGGCTCTTGTTTGTAAACATCTACACGTCTATTATCGACGCCACATCATGGGGCAGTAAAATACCTGAGTCTATTGCTACCGCCCGGTCATACTATGCCACCGTTAACCCGGGCAACTTTTTCAGGATATTTTCACCCATCAACCAGGTGCTGGGTTTGCTGGTGGTAATATTAGTCTGGAAAGCCGCGCCATCGATCCGCATTTATTTATTGGTTGGGCTGGCCATGTATCTATTGGCAGAGGGCATGACGTTTGGTTATTTTTACCCGCGAAATGCCATCCTGTTTAAAACCGCGCAGCTTACGGATGTTGCATTACTTAAAAAGACCTGGGCAGAATGGAATAACATGAACTGGGTGCGCTCGCTGGTATTGGTCATAGGCATCATATCTTCTTGTGTAGCACTGCACAAGTGGTTGCAACTTCCGTTAAAATCATAACGTTTCAATAGCATGTTGCCGATGCAGGCAGCAAACGAGAATGCGTATCTTTGTGCTAAAGGAATATTATATGAGTACAGAAAAAGCAATATTGGCTGGCGGTTGTTTTTGGGGAGTAGAAGAATTGATTCGCGATGTGCCGGGTGTTATTTCAACAGTAGTAGGATACACGGGTGGCGATGTGCCCAATGCTACCTACCGTAATCATGGCACGCATGCAGAGGGTATTGAAATTGTTTTTGATCCATCTGTATTGTCTTACCGTTCTCTGCTTGAATTTTTCTTCCAGATTCATGACCCCACCACAAAAAACCGGCAGGGTAACGACAGGGGAACATCTTACCGCTCGGCTATCTTTTATTTAAATGATACCCAGCAGGAAACTGCTAAAAAACTGATTGAAGAAATGACCGCATCAAAGAAATGGCCGGGTGCCATTGTTACGGAAGTTGTGCCGGCTACCGCTTTTTGGAACGCGGAAGAAGAACACCAGAATTACCTGCGCAAACATCCTAACGGTTATACCTGCCATTTTATTCGCCCCGAGTGGACGTTGGGCCAGGCAGTGCATTAATTGCCGGTATACTCATCATCCAGGCTTTTGTTTTCTATAGACCGCGCAAAGTCGTAGTAGTCATTTACCGCGAACTGCCATTTCTGGTACGCGTTTTTTAAGGCAGGCGTACTCAACAACTCTCTCAGACCGGTTGATTGGGTATGCTTCTGCTCAATCTTACTATAATCGTCCCAGGCAGCCAGGAACGATTGGTAAAGCATATCCGATTTCTGTTTGATGGTCATTTTGGGGAATTTATTACAGGTAAGATATAAAAAAAACAGTTGCGGTCATTAATTAAAAAAACAAACAGCAATTAGCCTTGGCAAACAACTCGTTCACTTCTTGGTAAAGCATTGAGAAAGCCCGCAAATTTGCGGGCTTTGATTATTTGTGTAGGGCTTGTCATTACAAAGGCTTGTAGGTAAACTTTTGTCCGCCCACTGTTACTTCCGCCATTAAACCGCCTTTGTCTTCTGTAAATACGGCCACGCCTTCGGTATATTTAGCATTGGCAGATACGCCTGATTTTACCGCAACAGCCGATATTTGTCCATTAAACTCAAACTTGTTGGATTTGAAACGATCCAATGCATCTTTGTTTTCAAAAAAGATTACTTCGCGGTATGCTTTGCCACCTATTTGTGCACCCACGGTAGCCTGTACCATATTGGCAGTACCCACTGCTTTTCCGCTTTCATACACGGTGCCATTGCCACCCGCACCGCCTACAATAACACCACCTTTACCAACATTTGGAAAAATGGCATAGCCATAGGCATCGGAAAACATCTTTGCCATGGCGCCGTCTGTTTTTATAAATGCGGCTTTTGCTGCACGGCTGTCTCTCATAATACGGTCATTGTCTTTCTGCGCGTTCAATACATTTGGTAAAATTGCTGCAGACACTAATAACATTGCCAGTAAGATCATCTTTGGCTGTTTCATAATTATACTTTTTTTGTTAAAACGTTTTGTATTATAATTTGTGTAATACACCCAGTGCATTACAAATAATCTGCCACCAGTTGTGTTACTCGTTAACGGATTGCTATTTTTTGTTAATGACAGTGGCTTGCGGGTTTCTAAGCCTTGTTAGAACAGCATAAAAGCACAACTTGTATTGGGCCTATTGAGGAGAAAAAAGGACGAAGCGCATTTCCGTAGAAGAATATGTACAAGGTTATGATAGAGGCGCCCTTCCATAGAAATAAGAGATTTTCTCATCCCCATCATCATAGGTAACTATATCTAAATGGCGGTGCGCGTTAAAATAACTGAGCAACGCAAAATCTCCGGTACAACAACTTGCATGTGCCGTAATGGTGGCCAATAAAGTAATCGTTAAGGTATGACTGGTGAAAAACGATACTATCAGCAACGCAAAAGATATAACCACCACCGGGGCAAGGGCCACTATAATAAATTCTTTTTTGCTGGCTACAAACCGATGCGCTAATGCAAGGAAGTAAAATTTCTTCAGGTGTACGTCGTATGATGTTTGCCGCGCACCCATCAATCGGTAAGCAATAACATGAATAAATTCATGCAAGGGTATCAGCAAAAAAGCCAGCGCTATACCCCTGGCCGCAGCTGCCAGCGCCAAACCCGCCGGTAGTCTATCTGTACGGTGGTATTTGATGCAAAAAAATACAAGCACACAAAATGATATCACAAGCAATCCAAAATAAGCAGCCGAGAAAACTGTACGTTGATGAATATACTTTTTTACAAAAGGGACCAGCTCGTTGTGCGGCATTTTATCTAATAAAACAAAACCGTTCCCGTTCAGTTCTTCAGGTGTTAGTTTCATGGATCGTACAATTCAAAAAATACAAAGTCAACAATCAAAAAATGCCAGCGTGTCTACAGATACAGTCAGGCAGTATCTTTATGCAGTACCTCTTTCATAAAATTAGTGAGAAAAGCGATTGCAGTGCGTGGTCTCCGCGCTTGAATAGAATGCCAGCGGAAAAACCGCTTGGGAAATCCTGCACCAGGTTCCAACAAGTATGCAATGTTTTTACTGCATGTATATTCCTTTTTTAATAAGTATCTTGGACTGCAAAATGTATACTTCTTTGCACAAACAGTTTTTCAATCTATGAAACATACAACTACCTGTTGCCTTTTGATACTCGCGCTGATTGTTTGCAGGCAGACCATTGCACAGCATACATTTACAATACAGGTAAATAAACCGGTGGCCACCATACAGCCCACCATGTGGGGTATTTTTTTTGAAGATATTAACCTGGGTGCCGATGGCGGCATTTACGCCGAGATGGTAAAGAACCGTTCATTTGAATTCAACAAGCCTTTAATGGGCTGGACAATATTGGGCAAGCCTGCAACAGAAGGCGACTTCACCATCATCAACCGCGGAAATGACCATGCCGCCAACCCCCGTTTTCTGCGGGTGGCCCTTCACAACAATGCCAAAGGCAGTATTGGAATCAACAACGAAGGTTTTCGCGGTATGGGTATAAAGAATGGTATACGGTATGATTTTTCCGTGATGTACCGCACCGCTGCTGCTAACATTACCCTGCATATTGAGTTGCTGGATGAAAAAAATACAGTGGTGGGCAATGGTACTTTGAAAACCGGTTTTACCGGCAATGAATGGAAAAAGCAGGCCGTAAGTTTTACGGCTGCTGCTACTGTTTTAAAAGGAAAAATGAATATCTGGTTTGAAGGCGATGGAACCATTGACTTGGATATGGTGTCCCTTTTTCCGGAAGACACCTGGAAGAAGAGACCTGGCGGCATGCGTGCAGACATGATACAACTACTGGCCGACATGAAGCCTGGTTTTATTCGGTTTCCGGGCGGCTGCATTGTTGAAGGTTTTGATTTGAACCAGCGTTACCAATGGAAAAAAACAATCGGCCCCATCGAAGATCGCCAACTCATCATCAACCGCTGGAATTTTGAATTTGCCCATCGCCCTGCACCAGATTATTTCCAGACATTCGGGCTCGGTTTTTTTGAGTATTTTCAACTGGCAGAAGATATTGGCGCTGCGCCATTACCCATACTCAATTGCGGAATGGCTTGCCAGTTTAATTCTGCCGAGCTGGTTCCGCTGAGCGAGCTGGACCCCTATGTGCAGGATGCATTGGACCTGATTGAATTTGCTAACGGTGATGCCACCACGAAATGGGGGAAAGTTCGCGCCGGTATGGGTCACCCGGCATCTTTTAACCTTACCTTACTCGGTATTGGCAACGAAAACTGGGGCCCGCAATACATTGAACGGCTGAAAGTGTTTACCAAAGCCATTAAAGAAAAATACCCCAATATAAAACTGGTCAATAGTTCCGGCACCGATCCTAATAGCGACAGGTTCAATTACCTCAATACTGAACTGCGCGCTATGAACGCAGATATTATAGACGAACATTATTACCGCAAACCCGAGTGGTTTTTCAGCAATGCCAAACGGTATGACAACTACCCACGTAGCGGCTCCAAAATTTTTGGCGGTGAGTATGCATCGCACGCCGATAAAACAACCGGAGACAATAAAAACTGCTGGCTGGCCGCATTGTCGGAAGCTGCATTTATGACCGGGCTTGAACGGAATGCAGCTGTGGTAAACATGGCATCTTACGCGCCGCTGTTTGCGCATGTGGATGGCTGGCAATGGACGCCAGACCTTATTTGGGTAAACAACCTGCAGTCGTACGGCACACCAGATTATTATGTACAGAAATTGTATGCGCTCAATAAAGGCACCCACGTGGTACCTATTACATTGAACAAAGAAGTAGTAGCAGGGCAGGACAGTCTGTATGCGGCTGCCTGCATCGATTCTGCCACCGGCGAACTGATTGTGAAACTGGTGAATGCATCAAACAAAGAACAGATCAACGTATTATCGCTGGAAGGGGTAAAAAAATTGGCGCCGCAGGGCAAGCTTACCGTAATGCAAAGTGATAACTTATACAGCGTCAATTCATTTGCAGCACCGCAAAACATAGCGCCAAAAGAATCAGCCCTTGCAGTAAAAGGAAAGCAGATCAAACTTACTGCAACGCCGTATTCATTTAATGTCTTGCGCGTAAAGGTGAGATAGTAGTGGCGTTGGGTGTGCTGCAAAGCCAGGTGTGCAGGGTAGTGCGTACTGGAAGAACTGTGTAATGAATCGTTACAACCTGCTATAAAAAATTAACCACTGTTTGAACTACCCGGTTATCTCTGTATATTTTTTTATGGCCCAGTCCCTCTGTAATAAAAAATGATACATTGGGATAGTTTTTCTCGATTAGTGGTTCTACATCTTTCAGCGGCGTAATATCATCGTCCTTATCATGCACCCACAATACTTTGGCCTGTATATACTGCATAGCCCGCGGTATGGAAAAATAGCGGGAAGGCACCCCGCTTTTAACCTCAATTAGTTTTTCAAATTCTGATCTAACGGCCTCATTTAGTTGTAAAAAGCGGAAAAAGGTATCAATGGCGGTTTTGGTTTCGGTTGCCGGCGCAATCAATACCATATTCACCTCGCTATTGGGTATTTTTTCAATAAAATGGGCCAATGCCAGGCCGCCAAACGAGTGTGCCATAAAACCCTGTATGGGACCTGTTTCAACCTGAATAGCCGCAATGGTATCAATATAAAGCGGCAATGTAATTTGCCGGCCGCCAGATACGCCGTGCGCGGGAGCGTCGAATGCCAGCACCTCGTAATTTTTTTTTAGCAGGCCCCTCACATACGCATCAAAATTTTGTACGCTCGACTCAAAGCCATGCAGGATGAGTATTTTTTTGATGCCGCCCTTGTTCCACCTGAATCCCCGAACGGTATTGCCTTGTACATGGATGGTCATTTTTTCGGCCTTATCAAAAACAGGCGGTGGATGTTTTCGGCTACGGTAAAAAGGCGTGCAAAATAAGTGGAATGCCTTTTCAGCGGCTTTTTTCTTAGACACTACTGCCAGTAAATTAAGCCGCGCGCGTACATAGTTCACAGCCAGTTTTTGTCCTAATTTCATGGGTGTAAAGATATAACATGCACATTGTAATCATTGGCACGGGCAATACTGCCACCGTTTTAGGCAGAAAATTAAAAGGCGCCGGCCATCAGATCATCCAGGTATACGGAAGAACACCATTTGCTGCAATGGCACTGGGCGCAGCGCTGGGTGCCGATTATTGTTCTGAATGGAGCGGTATTAAGCAACAGGCTGACTGCTACATTATTGCCCTAACAGATAGCGCGTTAACGGCCAACAATATTCCCTTGCAATTGAATGATCAGTTGGTGGTGCATACCGCAGGCGCTGTTTCAAAAGATGTGTTGCAGAGAATTTCCAGTAACTACGGAGTATTGTACCCATATCAAAGTTTACGAAAAGAAATTGAACCCTCACCTGACATACCTTTTTTGATTGATGCTAATACCGCCGGCGCAATAGAACAGCTCACCATGCTGGCGCACAGTATCTCGGCCATAGTAAATGTGGCAGGCGACGCAGAGAGATTACAGTACCACCTTTGCGCAGTAATAACCAACAACTTTAGTAATTTTTTGTACACGCTTACGGCAGATTATTGCAATAAAAACGGGCTGCTGTTCCGTAACCTGCTGCCATTAATAGATGAAACCGCGGCGCGCCTGCACCACGCACCGCCACGCGCTGTCCAAACCGGCCCGGCCATTAGAAAAGATAATAGCACCATAGAGCGCCATGTGCAACTGTTGCAGGAGGCCCCGGAGCTAAAAGCAATCTACCAGTTGTTTACCCACGCAATTGAAGAGTATAACTGGCAGCAGTCATCGTAATTAACCATGTGGCGCTCTGCGTAAAGGCCTAACCGGTGGATTCCGCTATTTTTAGCCAACCATTATCAGAGAATGGTACAATAGTTGAAACCAGTATGGCAAACACCAGCGTTGAAATACTATTTGTTAATACCCCTGTCAATCCTGTGTATCACTTCTTGCGCTAAAAAAACAACCAGTTCGTCAACAGCTAAGCGTAGCGCCACTTACCGTGAGGCAAGCATTTCTACAGCCACCATGAGTTCGGGTATTATCAATGGCGTGAATGCTTACCGAAAAACCAAAGGCCTACCACCCATGCGGCTACTCGCGCTGGCCGCCTCAGAGGCCGCCCGCCACAGCAGCGACATGGCGAGGAAAATAATTCCTTTTGGACATGCCGGATTCAACCAGCGGGCTGTGGCCATTGCCAATGAATTAAAGGGCACTTCCTCTACCGGTGAAAACATTGCTTATGGTAAAATGACCTGGAAGCAGGTGATTGACGCATGGCTGAAAAGTGTTGAACACAAAGCCAATATTGAAGGTGATTTTAATTATACCGGTGTGGGTGTGGCAAAAGATAGCAGGGGAATTGTGTACTACACGCAAATATTTGTGAAGAAGTAATTCCATAATCCGAATCACCGGCGCTATCAAAACTCTTTTTCTCCTTGCTCTCTTGGCCTATAAATTTAATTGTGTACTAACTACTCAAAACTCTTTGCCTCTTTTTCTCCTTGTTCTCTTAGCCCATGAATAGTATTTGAAAGCGCTTACGCCCTCAAACTCTTTATCTCTTTTTCTCTTTGTTCTCTTAGCCATGAATAGTATTTCGAAGCACTCTTGCACTCAAAAACTCTTTTTCTCCTTGTTCTCTTAGCCTTTTACTAAATTGCATCATGAGCAAGGTTATCATCTCTGTAAAAGATCTTCAGAAAAAATATGGCGATTTTGAAGCTGTTAAAGGCATCAGCTTTGATGTGTATGAAGGCGAAGTATTTGGACTGCTCGGGCCCAATGGCGCAGGCAAGTCCACTACGCTCGAGATCATTGAAACCCTACGTAACAAAACGAGTGGCCATGTGCTGGTAGATGGTCTCAACCTCGATGACTCGCCGGAAGCCATCAAAAAAATAATTGGTGTGCAATTGCAGACATCCGGTTATTATCCCGGCCTCAATTTATCGGAACTGATAGAATTGTTTTCGGGGCTGTACAACAGGTCAGTAAATACGAACGAATTATTAGCACTGGTAAACCTGCAAGACAAAGCCAAAGCCAAATTCAAAGAATTGAGCGGCGGACAAAAACAGCGGTTTTCCATAGCCACCACCCTCATTAATCACCCAAAGATTATTTTTTTGGATGAGCCTACTACCGGTCTTGATCCGCAGGCCCGCAGAAATTTGTGGGATCTAATCAAAGATATTCGCGCCAAAGGCACTACCGTTATCATTACCACTCATTATATGGATGAAGCCGAAGTGTTGTGCGATCGGGTGGCGATCATTGATGCCGGCAAAATCATTGCTATCAATTCTCCGGCCTCATTGATAGATGACCTGGTAGATACAGGTTTTCAGCGGCCGCAGGAAGTAAAAAAAGCCAGCCTGGAAGATGTATTTCTAAATCTTACCGGCAAAGCGTGGCGGGACGAGTGAGCAATGCGATAATTTTGCGACGCATTGATGGCACGCAGATTTTGATGATTGTGATGGTTATTTAAGATTTATTGAATGCTTGCAAAACGAATACAAGTTGTCCAGCATTGTTGGGATGAAATTGAGTAGCACTGAAAGTGCGCAATCAAGCTAGCGCAGGGTGAAGCCCTGCGGTAAGTAAATGCCGCGACGCATTGATGGCACGCAGATTTTGGGCACGCAGATTTTGATGATTGTTATGGTTAAAAATGATTTAACTGGGATCTCTGCTAGCTCTGTTAGCTCCGTGCGAAAAAATTATTACTGGCACTAATTGATTAAAAATAAAATTTACAATTTACCATAGTATGGATGTACGTTACCCCATTGGCAAGTATGTGCCGCAGCCTTACTCAGAAAGACAAAGGCAGGACTGGCTCAACGATATCAAATTTTTACCGCAATCGCTCGAGAATTCATTGCTCAACTTGGATGAGGCGCAACAGCTCACCCCGTACCGTGAGGGTGGGTGGACGGTAAAACAAGTAGTGCATCATGTGGCCGACAGTCACATCAATGCATACTGCCGGTTCAAATTGGGGCTTACAGAAGACAATCCCACCATAAGGCCTTATGAAGAACAGCTATGGGCAGAACTGAGCGATACGCATGCCCTGCCTACCAATGTCTCCATCACCTTATTATACGCTTTGCATACGCGCTGGTATGAATTGCTGAAACATATTGAAGGGGCCACCTGGGAGCGCACCATTGTTCACCCCTCTGCCAACCACCCCTGGACGCTCTGGTACCTTATGGGTATGTATGCCTGGCATGGCAAACACCATGTGGCACATATAACGTCGTTGCGTGAGCGAAAAAACTGGTAGTAATCCTTTGCTTGATTCTGTGATTCAATGTTTCGGCATTGCAAAAAAATAAATGCCTAAATTTCCAAATTTATTACGTTGCTTTAAACTGTTTTTTTACCCCTCATCTTCAATCATACGCATGCGCTGGAAAACGCTTTCTACCAAATACATCAGCAATCATATTTATTTTACCGCGCGGCAAGACCGTTGCCAGCGGCAGGATGGCGTTATCATTGACCCATACTTTGTGGTAGAACTGCCCACCACGGCCACCGCATTGGCATTAACGGAAGATGAAAAAGTTATCCTGGTAAAACAATACCGCCACCCCATAGACGAAGTTATCTTTGAAACACCCGGTGGGTTTATAGATGCCGGCGAAGACTTTGCCGTTGGCATGAAAAGAGAATTGCTGGAAGAAACGGGGTATACATTCTCCGGAATAGAGTCCGTAGGACGTATAGCCGCCAACCCCGGGGTGCTCAACAATTTTACCGAACTGTTCCTGGCAACCGGAGGTAAAAAAACAAACGATCAACAGCTTGATAACAATGAAGAAATTGAAATTGTGCTGGTCACCATTGACGAACTCATAGACATGCTCATGCGCCACGAGATCAAACAATCATTGCATACCAACTGCATTTTTTATGCACTCCTGAAAATGGGGAAGATGAAAATGGGAGACCATGTAAAAATGTGAAAACCTGCCCATCGGCAGGCAGGTGTGATGAGTCTGTAAATGCGATCGGCACCGCAGGTCAGACCGCTGTGATCTCGACACGGTCGGCACCGCAGGTCAGACCGCCGTGATCGCGGCGAATCGGTCGGCACCGCAGGTCAGACCGCCGATACCATCACTAGCGATCGCCACCTCAATCCGACAACCGTTAATGGCTTAACGGGTTCACTTCACCCACTAAAAAAACACTCCCGCAAACCAATATAAGATCCTCTTTCTTTGCGCGCGTGAGCGCTGTTTCCAACGCGGTATTCACATCCGGATAATGTTCGCCCTGCAGCCCGGCATGTTGGCCCTGCGCTGCCAGCTGATCTTCGGGCAACGCCCGGGGTATTTGCGCCCTGGTGAAATAATACGTGGCTTGTTTGGGCAGTAAGGCCAGTACTTTATATGCTTCTTTGTCTTTTACAAGGCCTATGATAATATGTAATTGTTCATGGTCGGTTACTTCCAATTGTTCTGCAATCTGCCGTATGCCATCTTCATTGTGACCAACATCCAGCACTACCAACGGCTCACGGTGAACTATATCCCACCGTCCATGAAAGCCAGTTATTTTTTTGGTGTACCGCAATCCTTTTTGAACCGCAGTTTCCGGAATTTTCCATTGCAACTGTTGCAGTTCTTTTACAGCGGCCAGCACGGTCAGTATATTTTTCAACTGGTAAATACCCTGCAGATCCAACTCGTAGGTTACACGTTCATCATTTCTTTTGTTGGCCACGGTAGCTTCCAACGTCCATGCATGTTCATGCCAGTCTGTTACATACAGATGGTCTGTTGCCAATATCAACGCGGCGTTTTCTGATGCTGCTTTCTCAATAAAAACGGGTTGTGTTTCCGGTAATGTGTCGCCCACCACCACCGGCACGCCTGGTTTTATGATGCCCGCTTTTTCACGCGCAATTTTTTCCAGGCTGTTGCCCAGTATATTCATATGATCCCAGCCAATATTGGTAATCACAGACAGCAGCGGTGTAATGATGTTGGTGCTATCTAGCCTGCCGCCCAAGCCCACTTCTATAACCGCAATATCTATTTCTTGCTGCACAAAATAATCAAATGCCATGGCCACGGTTATTTCAAAAAACGAGGGTTCAATACGCACAATGAGTGGCTGAATGCGTTGCACAAAATCAACCACAAAATCTTCGCGTATCATTTCCCCGTCAATTTTTATCCGCTCCCTGAAATCTTTTAAGTGCGGCGATGTATACAAACCGGTTTTATACCCTGCCGATTGTAAAATGGCTGCCAGCATATGGCTGGTTGAACCCTTGCCGTTGGTGCCGGCAATATGAATGCATCGTAGTTTTTTGTGTGGATTGCCCAATGCCTCGCACAGCGCAATGGTATTGGTTAAATCTGCTTTAAAAGCTGCGGCGCCAATACGGCTATACATAGGCAACTTGGTGAACAAATAGTCGAGGGTTTCCTGGTATGTCATGGGTCTGCAAAGATAGGAGAGTTGCCCATTTATGGTGGTTGGTTATTTGGGAATGCACCAGGCAATCGTGTTAGGTTCGTAATAAATGATGGCTGAATGTTCACTAGAATAGTAAAGGGTGGCACCTGTTTCGCGCCACCCTTTCATGTTCTATGTATATTGACAATCTGTTCTCCTTAGTTCAAAACATTAATTGGTAACATTGAAATTCATATCAAATGTTACGATTTGATTTTCCGGTGCATTGGGGTCTACAGTTATTTTTATCTGCCTGGCTTTTCGCAACGCAATTTCGCGGTGTGTGCTGTTGGCAACTGTTCCGCGGGTTACAATAGAAACATCGGCAGCATTGCCATTCTGGTCAAATTTAATTTGCACCACCACTTTTCCTTTTTCGTTGAAGTCATCTGTAAAAGAAGGAAGGCTCCTGATTTTGCGATTGCCTAAACCTCTTACATTGCTGATGACACCGTTGTTACCCCGGCCACCGCCTTCATAGTTTTTGCTATCCGGATTGCCACCCGGTCTGCCCTGATCACCTTTACCACCTGCAATGCCCTCACTGCCGCCTTTTTTGTAGCTATCTGCTTCGTTGCCACCCGTTCCGGTTCCATTAACGCCTTTGAATTCTGCTTTCGGTCGTTGCGGCACGGGTGCAGGCGGAGCAACGGTCTCCACTTTTTTCGGCATCACTTTTTTGGGTTCTTCCTTATCTGCAATTTTGGTAGCCTCCGGCTTGGTAACGGGCGGCTTTTTTATTTCGGGTGCTTCTTCATCTTTATCGTTCGACAGTGGGTCTTTTACATCTTCTTTTTGGGTTTCCACCTGCTTGGGCGGTGTATAAGCCTGCTGGTCCTGAGGTGCGGGTTTGCCCGGTAAAAAAGGCTGGTCTTCACCCAATCCTGCATCGCTGTTGCCCAGGTTTACTTCGATGCCTTCTTCGGGCACCGGCTGCAATGCGGTAGGCGATGTCCATCCCACCAAAAAAAGAAAAAGAAACAGTACGGCAAGAATAGCCACCGTAATGGTGCCTGCCTTCATATTTTTTTTCGATTCAAACTGAGCGTCTTGCATGTTTGTCATACAACAGGATTTGTTGTGCAAAATTACGTAATTCAGAACGATACAAGTATACGGCTAATTGCCTGATCGCTAAGCACAGAGATGTTAAAGTTTGATGGGAGAGGCCAGTGGCTAGTGGGGTGAAAGCTAGTATTACCAGGCGTTTACTTCGTTATCGCATACGCAGCAGCCAACGGGGTGTGCTTGTAAACATGTACGCATAACCTTGTGTCATGCTGAAAGCTTTTGGCTGCGACCAAATAATTCGTCGCCTCTCATTCCCACTCTAAAATAAATGACAACTGCTGCAAGAAAGAAAAGGGCAAACAATATTATACTGGAAGAGTGTTCGTTGCCATAGGCTGCCCTTTTTGGATTGACATTAATGGGTGTAACAAAATGAACGGCGTCACCATGAAGAATGTTTGTTTATCACCCACTCGCTACCAAGCAGTTGCTACTTGCTTCTCGCCACTAACCCTCCGCTACTTTTTGTCAAAATTGTTCTGCCAGCCTTCGCCGGATATTTTGGCCACCTTAGCAAGCACTTCGCTTTCTAATTGCTTTTTGTAAGCCGCTACTTTATCGCCGGTAGTTTTATTGAAAGCCCCAATGATGGTGGCAGCCAGTATGCCCGCATTTTTTGCAGCGTTCAACGCTACTGTTGCAACCGGTATGCCATTGGGCATTTGCAAGATGGATAACACAGAATCCCATCCATCTATTGAGTTAGATGATTTGATGGGCACACCAATTACAGGCAGTGTGGTTATAGAGGCAACCATTCCTGGCAAATGTGCTGCGCCGCCCGCACCGGCTATAATAATTTGCAATCCACGGCTTTGCGCAGTGCGTGCATATTCCACCATTCGTAATGGCGTGCGGTGCGCAGATACCACTGTTAATTCAAATAAGATGTCAAACTCTTTTAGTATGTCTGCAGCCGCTTGCATAACGCCTAAATCGCTGTCGCTGCCCATAATGATACCTACCTGAGGGGTCATTGTATTGGTGTATTTGGGGCAAAGAAAATACAAAAAAAGCAGACTGAACCTTTTAATGGTGGCCTTGGGCGATAAACCAAGTTTTTCATGCATTATCTCAATACATTAACAACTACGTTACTTTACATGTTGCGATCGTCTATCTTAATCGTTTTTTAATGGTTACCGTCTCAGTGTTAGCTGCCTTTTCTTCAAATAGCCTCTAAATCTGTTTATATTTGGTTTTTCATATAACTATTGCCCGGAATACATATGTCGTATAAACGTTTGCAGGTAAAATTCGTTCCGTTCTATTGTTTTTGTTTGATGGCTGTAACGGTTTTTGCCTGCAAGGGCAAGCCCGAACCTACAAAACCGAAAGAGTCGCCGCCCACTGTGGTAGACGTTATCATTGCCGCACCACAGGGTATCTCCAACACGGTGGAGGCCAATGGCAGTGTGGTAGCCAATGAATTCGTTGAACTGCATCCTGAAGTGAGCGGGCGTATCACTTACCTTAATGTGGCCGAAGGCCATGCCGTTGCGCAGGGCACGGTAATAGCACGCATCAACGATGCCGATTTACAGGCGCAGTTATCAAAAAGTAAAATACAGTTAGACCTTGCACAAAAAACAGAAGAGCGCTATAAAAAATTGCTGGATGTGCAGGGCCTCAACCAGGCCGATTATGATAATGTAGTAAACCAGGTAAACAGCTTAAAAGCAGACATACAATACACCCAAACGCTGATAGATAAAACGGTTATCCGCGCGCCGTTTAGCGGTGTACTGGGTTTGCGGCAGGTAAGCCCCGGCGCATTTGTAACTGCGGCCAACATCATTGTTACCATTCAGCAGGTAGAAAAAGTAAAGATAGATTTTACCATACCGGAAGAATACAGCGCCATGATAAAAAAAGGTAACCTGGTAGATGTGGAAGTGGATGCCGCACAACAAACGCGTAAAAAAGCCATGGTGATAGCCACTGAGCCGCAGGTAAACCTTTCTACCCGCAACCTGAAAGTAAGGGCCATATTGCAAAACGGTACCGCCAACCCGGGTGCCTATGTAAAAGTTTTTGTTGAATCGGGCGGAGGTAAAAAAGCTGTTATGATACCTACCAATTCTATCATACCCGATGATAAAAACAGTCAGGTTATTCTGGTTAAAAATGGCCACGCAAATTTTGTAAATGTAAAAACAGGCATACGTGAAAGCAACAACGTAGAAATTATTTCGGGTATAGCACCGGGCGATAGCGTGGTGGTAACAGGTGTGTTGTTTGCCAGGCCCAAGGCCCCGCTAAAGGTGCGCGGTGTTAAAACATTGGAGCAACTGGCCAAAGCACCTTAATCAGGCAGGTTGCACCATACGCAACAGTATAAACATCGAAGCAGCACTGCAGCAGCTTTACTAACCACTTAGCCAGTATTACAGTATGAATATTTCAGAACTATCGTTGAAGCGGCCTGTTCTTGCCACGGTGATGAACCTGATGATCATCTTATTTGGAGTTGTTGGGTTTACCTTTTTGGCAGTACGTGATTACCCGGCTATTGACCCTGCCATTATATCGGTAAGCACTTCTTATACTGGCGCCAACCCAGACATTATAGAAAGCCAGATAACCGAGCCACTCGAAAAACAGGTAAACGGCATACCGGGTATCCGCACCGTTACATCATCCAGCTCATTGGGCAGCAGCAATATTACCATAGAGTTTAACCTGGGTGTTGATTTGGAAGCGGCCGCCAGCGATGTGCGCGATAAAGTTGGACAGGCAGCGCGCAGCCTTCCGCAAGATATTGACGCCCCGCCGGTAATTAGTAAAGCCGATGCCAACAGCGATTTTATTTTGATACTGGCCGTGCAAAGCCGTACCAAGAGCCTGCTGGAGCTGAGCGATTACGCCGAAAACGTTTTGCAGCAACAATTGCAGACCATCGACAATGTAAGTTCCATCAACATATTCGGACAGAAAAGATATGCCATGCGCATATGGCTGAACCCCGATAAAATGAATGCCTATGGCGTGGCATTTACAGATCTGCGTACCGCATTGAATGCCGAAAACGTGGAGCTGCCGCCGGGTAAAATTTATGGCGACAATACGGAGATGTTGATTCGTACGCTGGGCAGGCTTACTTCAGAAAAGCAATTCCGTGATTTGATCATTCGCGAAGACAGCGCCGGTATAGTACGCCTGGGCGATGTGGCCAAAGTAGAACTGGGGCCGGAAGCACTGGAACAAAGCTGGAAATACAATGGCGTAAATGCTGTGGGGCTGGCTATTATTCCACAACCCGGCGCAAACAACATTGCCATTGCCAATGAATTTTATAAAAGATTTGAACAGATACAAAAATCAAACAAGTCAGACATTGAAGTAAATGTGCTGATAGATAATACCAAAAACATCCGCAACTCATTGTCTGAAGTAAAAGAAACACTGATCATTGCATTTATTCTGGTGGTGCTCGTTATTTTTCTTTTCTTCCGCAATTGGTTAATCGCCGTTCGCCCGCTGATTGATATTCCCATATCGCTGATTGCTACCTTCTTTATCATGTACGTGTCGGGCTTTTCTATTAATGTGCTAACGCTGTTGGGTATTGTATTGGCCACAGGGCTTGTGGTAGATGATGGTATTGTGGTAACGGAAAACATCTTCCGTAAAATGGAAGAAGGCATGCCCATACGCAAGGCAGCCTTAGAAGGCAGCAAGGAAATATTTTTTGCCATCATTTCTACGTCGATTACGCTGGCCATTGTTTTTTTACCGGTTATTTTCCTGGAAGGCTTTGTGGGCCGGTTGTTTAGGGAGTTTGGTGTGGTACTGGCAGCGGCAGTACTCATTTCCGCATTTGTATCGCTTACTATAACGCCGGTTCTTAACGTATACCTCACGCGTAAAGACAGTTCGCACGGGTGGTTTTATAAAAAAACAGAACCTTTTTTTACCGGAATGGAAAGCGGGTATAAACGCCTGCTCGAAAGATTTATGACCGTACGCTGGGTGGCATGGCTGATCATTGCCATTTGCGCCGGCATCATCACATTAACCATTACCAGCTTAAAAAGTGAAATTGCACCGCTGGAAGATCGCAGCAGCATCCGCTTTACTGTAACTGCGGCTGAGGGTACCAGTTATAGTTATATGCAGCAGTATGCAGACCGTATTTCAAATTATTTATATGATTCTGTTCCTGAGCGTGATTTTGTATTCATACGTACCCCGGGCGGTGGGGGTGGTGGTGGCGGTGGTGCCGTTAATAGCACGCAGCCGCGTATTGGGTTAATTGACCCAAATCTTCGTCAAAGAAGCCAGGCAGAAATTGCCAACGACCTGCAACGCAAACTCGGCCGGTTTAACGATGCCCGCATCTTCGCCGTGCAGGAACAAACCATTTCCGTAGGCGCAGGTTCCCGCGGCAGCCTGCCCGTATCGTTTATCTTGCAGAACCAAGACATCAACAAGCTCAAAGAAATCATTCCAAAATTTTTGGAAGAAGTCAGAAAAGACAAAACCTTTTCTAACGCCGATGTAAACCTGAAATTTAATAAACCTGAAATTCAGATAACGCTCGACCGTATGAAAATACGCGACCTCGGGCTGTCTACACAAGACGTTATCAGCGCCATGCAGGCCGCATTCAGCGGTGGAAGGCTTGCCTACTTTATACAAAATGGTTATCAATACCAGGTAATAGCCCAGGTAGACCGGAGCGACCGTAATAAACCGCTGGATATTGAGCGGCTTTATGTAAGAAACAGCGCCGGTCAAAATATTCCGCTCAACGCGGTGGTGCACATGGAAACCAGCAGCAGCCCTTCTACACTCTACCATTTTAACCGGTATAAAGCCGCCACCATTTCTGCATCACTCGCAGAGGGGCAAACTATTGGCGATGGTATTGTGGCCATGCAGGGCATTGCCAATAAATTGCTGGATGAATCCTTCCAGACTTCGCTATCCGGCCCTTCAAGAGACTATGTTGAAAGCTCATCCAATATTTTATTTGCTTTCGGGCTTGCGCTCATACTAATTTACCTGGTACTGGCGGCACAGTTTGAAAGTTTCCTGGATCCTTTTACCATTATGCTTACCGTGCCGTTGGCGCTGGCAGGCGCTTTGCTGAGTTTATGGGTATTCAATCAAACACTCAACATCTTTTCTGAAATTGGCATGATCATGCTTATCGGACTGGTAACCAAAAATGGTATTCTTATTGTTGAATTCGCCAATAAGAAAAGAGAAATAGGGCTGTCTAAGGTTGATGCAGTAGTGGAAGCGGCAGCACAGCGTTTGCGCCCCATTTTAATGACCAGCCTGGCTACTTCTTTTGGTGCATTGCCCATTGCGCTAAGCCTTGGGGCAGCTTCAACCAGCCGTATACCCTTGGGTATAGTGGTGGTTTGCGGCATTATGTTTTCGCTGGTGCTTACCTTATTAGTAATACCTGCCGTTTATACATTTATATCGGGCAAGCATAAAGTACATCATACAAATATCACGGAATAATACATGAGCATGAAGCGGTTATTTTTTTGTTGTTTACCGGCGCTGGCATACGTGGCAGCATGTGCGCAGCAGCCGCTGCGTTTGCAGGATGCCGTTAGTATTGCGCTACAGAACAGCCTGGATGTACAAGTGGTGCGCAACAACCTGCAGATAAGCACTCTCAATAATAATATTGGTATTGCCGGCGGATTGCCCGTGGTAACGGCCACCGGGCAGGATAATGAACAGTCTGTGAACATCAACCAAACCATCAACCGCAGAACCACCACCGGTGCAGATTCTATTTATACCATCAAAAGCAACGGCGCCACCTCTAACCAATTGCAATCCGGGGTGTCTGGCAGTATTTTATTGTACAACGGCATGCGTGTAACGGCTACTAAAAAAAGGTTGGCCGAGCTGGAAAAACAAAGCCAGCAATACATCAACTCGCAGATACAAAATATTATTGCGGCGGTAATGACCAGCTACTATGATATTGTGCGCCAGCAGAATTACCTGAAAACGTTTGATCAGTCTATTGCCGTTGCAGAAAAAAGGCTGGAGATCATTAAAGCCCAGCAAAGTGTGGGCCTTGCCAATAATGCGGATCTGTTTCAAAGCCAGCTAGATCTGAATAACCTGCAACAAAATAAAGTACAACAGCAACTGGTAATTGACCAGGCTAAAACGGGCTTACTTACATTGCTTACGCTGCGGCCCGATTCTACTGTTGCTATCAGCGATACCATTATTGTAGATAAATCCATTGTGCTGGGTACCATCCTGGATAACCTCAGCAACAATGCAGATGTTATTGCCGCAGAAGAGCAGATACGCATCAATGAACTGATTGAAAAAGAAACCGCCGCACAACGTTATCCCACGGTGCGTATAAGCGCAGGGTATAATTACAACCGAAATCAAACATCGGCCGGACAAACATTGCTGAACCAGAGCAATGGACCTTTTGCCGGGGGGAATTTTGTGATACCCATTTACAATGGTTCTATTTTTAAACGGCAGCAGAAAATTGCGGGTATCAACACCCGCAATGCCAGTTTGCAAAAAGATATTATCCTGCGCGATTATAGTTCCAATGCCGTAAAGACTTACCAGGCTTATACCTCTTCGCTCATTCAGCTGGATACTGCCAAGCGCACGCTGGAATTGTCGCAGAAATTGATGGATCTCGTGTTACAACGTTTTCAACTGCGGCAGGCTACCATTGTAGACATTACCCTGGCACAACAGGCTTTTGAAACCGCCGCCTTTAGTTTGATAAACCTTAGCTACGCCTCCAAATCTTCTGAAATAGAATTGAAACGGCTGATTAATAAATTGGCACCGTAGAACAATGTGCTAACCTGCCTGCCGGCAGGCAGGTGTGGTAGTGTGCTAATGTGTAAATGCTGCTTCTCGGTGATGGACGCGGATTTTCATGATCATGATGATCAAAAATGATGGCTGGTTTTTGCGGCAACGGTCTGACGTCCCCGTCTGACCGAAAATATCGCCATCGGTCTGTCGTCCTCGTCTGACCGCTAGTACGTCAACGGTCTGACGTCCTCGTCTGACCGAAAATAAGCCGATTACACCAATCACACCCGTAGGTCAGATGCGTTCCGACGCGCTAGCGACGACTCAAAACTCAACACTTAACACACAATACAGTAAATTTTATTCCGCCGTTACTTTTATGGTTCTTTTAATGATGTGTGCTTTGTGTGTCAATTCTTGTTTTTCTGCACTGAGGATGGTGATATGGCCCATTTTGCGGCCGGCTTTGGTTTTTCTTTTTCCATAAATATGCACAAATACATTGTCCATACCCAGCACTTCCTGAATGCCGTCGTACACTGCATCGCCTTCGCAGCCATCGGCGCCCAGCAGGTTAACAATGGCAGCCGGTAAAATATGATCTGTGTTACCCAATGGATAACCCAATATAATACGCCATAGCATATCAAACTGCGAACTGTAATTGCCTTCTATGGTATGGTGACCGCTATTGTGCACGCGGGGTGCGGTTTCATTTACATACACCTCACCATTGCGGTCTATAAAAAATTCAACGGCAAATATGCCGGGGCTTTTCAGGTGCTTTACCAGGCTGATCGCAATGGCTTCTATCTTCCAGCAGGCCTTATCGGGTATGTCGGCCGGGCTAATCTGGTAATCGAGCAAATTGAGGTCTTTATTAAACACCATGTCCACGGCAGGGTAGAACGCGGTTTCGCCCTTTTCGTTAATGGCCACAATTTGGGCAATCTCTTTTTGAATGTCTACCATTTTTTCAAGTACGGCTGGTGCATCAAACCCTTTGGCCGCATCTTCTTTTGTACGAATTACCTGCACACCGCGCCCATCGTAACCGCCGGTAGCTAATTTATGAACCGCGGGCAAAAATGACAGATGGTTATTTAGGTCCTGCAGGTTCTGGGTAACCACAAAAGATGCCGATGGCAACTGGTGTTCTTTATAAAATTCTTTCTGCAGTATTTTGTTCTTGATAATTTTTAGCGCAGCGGGCCTGGGAAACACTTTCACGCCCTCTGCTTCCAGTTTTTCCAGGGCGTCTTCATTTACACTTTCAATTTCAATGGTGATGGCAGAAAGGCCTTTGCCAAAATTGTACACATCATCGAAGTTCCTGATATCGCCTTTGGTGAAATGATGGCAAAGATGGGCGGCCGGGCAGGTTGCGTCATTTTCCATAAGATAGGTCTCTACCGGGTAATTGGCCGCTGCCTGTAATAACATTCTTCCTAACTGGCCACCGCCCAGTATCCCAACTTTTTGCATACATCTTTATTTATGCGGTAAAAATAAGGCAAGCCGGGCGATAGTGCAGAAACAATCAATGCCTGTTGCCAGTAAATTTTTAACTTTGTTTGGTGATGCGCCAGCACACATTATCTTAAATATGCGGCCAGACTACGCACATAAAATATTTGCCGATAAAAGGGTTAACTATTGTTTGTTAATAGAAGCCCTTACTATGGAGTTGAGTGTGGTGTAAGTTAAAGCGCCTGGCGTTATGTACGAAGCTGCTTGAACAGTCATTTTATTTCAACGGTTGTGTACAGACATTCAGGTCTTACTATTCTTTGTATTGATACTATCAACGGGTTTTACATTTTCTACTTAAAAACATTGTATGTCTGCCATAAAAAGTTCCGCCGTCACGCCTGCTATACTGCAGGACTTTTTGCCTTTGCACGGCACAGATTATGTTGAATTTTATGTGGGCAATGCCAAACAGGCGGCTCATTTTTACAAAACTACTTTTGGGTTTCAAAGCCTGGCCTACGCCGGGCCAGAAACCGGTGTGCGCGATAAAGCCAGTTACGTCCTCCGCCAAAACAAGCTCACTTTTGTTTTTACTACGCCATTGCGCAGCGGTAATGAAATGGCTGATCACATTTACAAACATGGCGATGGCATTAAAGTAATTGCCTTAACAGTAGATGATGCGGAGAGCGCGTGGAAAGAGACCACCAGCAGGGGTGCCAAAGAATACATGGCACCAACTGCGTTGGTAAACGATGATGGCACTGTCATACTCAGCGGTATTCACACCTATGGAGAAACGGTGCATGTTTTTGTGGAACGCAAAAACTACCAGGGTATTTTTATGCCTGGCTACCGCCCATGGACAACCGTATACAATCCACCACCTACCGGTTTGTTATACGTAGACCACTGCGTAGGCAATGTAGGCTGGAACCAGATGAACCCCTGGGTAACATTTTACCAGGATGTGATGGGCTTCCGCAATATTTTAAGTTTTGATGATAAGGATATTTCTACCGAATACTCGGCACTTATGAGCAAGGTAATGAGCAATGGAAACGGGTTTGTAAAATTTCCTATTAATGAACCGGCCCATGGCAAGAAAAAAAGCCAGGTAGAAGAATACCTTGACTATTACGATGGCGAAGGGTGCCAGCACGTAGCCATGGCTACCAATAATATTGCGGAGACAGTGAGTGATTTGCAGCGCCGTGGCATAGAATTTCTTAACATACCGTCCTCTTATTACGATGATTTGCTGAGCCGTGTTGGCCATATAGATGAAGACCTGGAGCCGTTAAAAAAGCTGGGCATATTGGTAGACCGCGATGACGAAGGGTACCTGTTACAAATTTTTACCCGGCCGGTAGAAGACAGGCCTACTTTATTCTTCGAAATTATACAGCGCAAAGGCGCCAAAAGTTTTGGCAAAGGAAATTTCAAAGCCCTGTTTGAAGCCATAGAATGCGAACAGCAAGCGCGGGGCAATCTCTAGGAATTGGGAATTAGTTATTAGGAATTGGGAATTGGGTTCGCGGTAGCCAGCATATATTGACAAAGACTGGTACAAAGCCTGCTTTACCACCAAGTCCCAGCAGTGTCTCCCGCACAGCGTGCAGACAATTGAATGAATCACGCCAGGGGACACTGCGATAGCACACGCACCCATCCTTATCTTGTCTGTCCCCGCAGTGTCTCCCGCACAGGGTGCCAACAATTAACGAATATCCCCAGGGGACACTGCGCTTGATGACCGCAACCATTCTCCCCACACGTCCCGGCAGTGTCTCCCGCACAGCGTGCAAACAATTGAATGAATATTACCAGGGGACACTGCGCTTGATCACCGCACCCATCTTTGATACCCCACGTCCCCGCAGTGTCTCCCGCACCGGGTGCCAACAATGTACCGAATATCCCCAGGGGACACTGCGCTTGATCACCGCAACCATTCCCCCCACACGTCCCCGCAGTGTCTCCCGCACAGGGTGCCAACAATTTAACGAATATCCCCAGGGGACACTGCGCTTGAACGACACTGCCACTGATGACGCTGCGATCAGGGTCTTACTTTTTTCCTATTCACCCTCCCCTCCGAATAAAAAATCGGCAACGACCATTTAAACCTCACGGCCATCAATCGCACAGTAAAAACGGTAATGATGCCGGCGATATAATCAAAGTTTTCAGACATCCCGGGTTGGTGCAGCAGAAAAAATAATAGTCCACCGGCAATGCAGGCAGAAGCATAAATTTCCTTTTGAAATATCAGCGGCACTTTATTAAGCAGTACATCTCTCAATACACCCCCAAAACACGCGGTGATGGTGCCCAGCGCAATGCAGATGCCTGTACTCAGTTCATGCTGTATACCTTTACCAATGCCTATCATGGTAAAAAGACCTAAGCCAACTGCATCAAATAGAAATAGAAGTTTGTCGAGTTTTTTAAGTGTGGTGCCAAAAAACAACGCAGCAATGGCGCTGATGGCAATTACCCATGCAGTGGTATTGTTGGTAAGCCATGCCACCGGCAGATCACCCAGCAGCAGATCGCGCAAGGTGCCACCGCCAATGGCGGTTACAAAAGAAATAATAATAACGCCTAGCGGGTCTAGCTTTTTTTCCATGGCAGCAAATGCGCCGGAAACAGCAAAACTGAATGTGCCCAATATATCGATGGCAGTAATAAAATTGAATGGCATGCCTGCAAATGTAACTTGCAGCCAAGTAAATGGCTGCCTCTTTTTTTTTGAGACAGCCATTGTTAATCTGTTAGGCTGTTTTTGCCGCTGTAGTCTGTACCGCTTCCAGCATATTGGTAATAATGTAAGGACAAAAACTACAGGCCTTGGGCCCTTCCTGGTGAAACCACCTGCAGGATGTTCTGATGGAACAATCGGGCAGCCGGGCTTCTAATTCAACATCGGCATTGCTTTCCATTATATTTTTGATGACACCGCATTTGCCGCTTTGCCACTGGCGGCAACCGGCCTCCACACATGCATTACTAAAACGGAACTGGTGTTCGGGATTGCCGTGCTGGCTGGCTTCCTGTATAAATGCATCATCAATAGAAACAGGGGTGGAGATATAACCAATGGTGCCATTTTCATTTACAACGCCTAAAAGAATAGCCCCGTCTTCGGCGGTGGAACTGGGACAACTTTTGCGTTCCTTTTTCATCAGCCAATTTTTTCCTGTTTGAAGTTGACATTGAGCTTTAAAGCGTCGAGCGATTTAAACTGGCGTAACCATTTGCCATACCATTCAGGATTGAGTTTTAGTTTGGAACCCCATACCTGTTTGGCGCCGCCTTGTTTGGCAAGCACGCTTGCCACTGTGGCATTGATTTCTTTTTGGATCTGAGAAATCTGTTTTTCGGAAAGTTCAACATTTTCCAATTTTACCTGGAATTGTACGTTTGGCATAATCAATCATTTTAATGATGAAGAATGGGTTTTGGCAGCAGGAGCGGCTGCAATAACCAAAGCTAGACACAATTATTTTTCGTGCAATACCACTTTATGGTAGTTTTTTGGACTAGTTGATCGGTTGATTGGTTGATCGGTTGATTGGTTGATTGGTTGATCAGTTGACTAGTTTATTTGATCAAATAGTAAGTAGGGGGGGCTAGGTCGTTAACCGCACAATATTTTTTTTTGTTTACGCAAATAGTAAGTAGACCTCGAAACGATCTTGTATCCCGTACAAGGAGCGTTTAGGGTTTTACCGATCAACTAATCAACCAATCAACTAAAAATCTATTCCGATCGAAGCGATACCACCGGATTACTCAAGGCAGCTTTAATGCCCTGGTAGCTTACGGTCAGTAATGCAATGCAAATGGTAAGCAGCCCTGCAATGGCAAACATCCACCATTCAATGCTTATTTTGTAAGCAAAATTTTGCAGCCACCATGTCATCACCTGCCATGCCACCGGAAACGCCACCAGCATGGCAATGATCACAAGCAGTATAAACTGACCGGAGAACAGCGTAATAATATTGGCTACCGAGGCGCCCAGCACTTTGCGAACACCTATTTCTTTGGTGCGTTGCGCTGCAGTAAAGGTGGCCAGTCCAAAAAGACCCAGGCATGAAATGAATATGGCTAGAAATGCAAAATAGTTAGAGAGTTTACTGACCATTTCTTCGCTGCGGTATAACTTGGTAAATTCCTGGTCAGAAAACTGGTAGGTAAAAGGGATGTTCGGATTCATCGTTTTACTTGCTGTTGCCAGGCTGGCAATGGCATCGCGGGTATTACCCGATGTGCGTACCAGTATGGTTCCATACTTCCAGTTATCATCCAGCCGTACAATCAATGGCTCAATGGCCTGATGCATAGAACTGAAATGAAAGTCTTTCAATACACCTATCACTTTGCCGGCATGATTTCCCCACGACACCGTTTGGCCCACCGCCTGGGTAAAGCCCATGGTGGCCGCGGCTGCTTCGTTGATTATAAACGAGGTGGAATCAGTACCAAATGCCGTAGAAAAATCGCGGCCGCTTTGCATTTGAAGTTTCAATGTTTTTACAAAATCATACCCTACCACCGCATCCGCAAATGGTATAAACATGTTGGGGTCTTTGCCCGGCCAGCTGATGCTGGTATTATGGTGCTCAATATAAGTGGGCGAATTGCGCATTTTAGATACGCTTACAATGCCCGGCTGTTTGCAGATTGCTTCTTTAAATAAAGGATACCGGTTCACCAGTTCGCCTTCTATGGGAATATAGATCAGGTTTTCTTTATTGTAACCCAGGTTCTTGGTTTGTATATAATCCATTTGCCTGAATATCACAATCATGCCCACAATCAGCATAATAGACAGCGAAAACTGGAACACCACCAACCCTTTGCTAAACAGCGTGGCACCACGGCTAAAGGTGAGTCGTCCCTTCAGCACCTTTACCGGTTTAAGAGAAGAAAGGAAAAGGGCAGGGTAGCTGCCCGCCACAACACCCGTAACTACCAGTAAGCCGATCAGCATCGCCCAAAATATGGGTTGTGTAACGGGCATGGATAGTTGCTTTCCGGTTAATGCGTTGAAAGCCGGTAGCAGCAGCGCGGCCAGTGATAGTGCGATCGCTATAGAAAAAAAGGTAAGCAACATGGCTTCGCCAATAAACTGGGTAATTAATGAAGAGCGCAATGCGCCAATGACTTTGCGCAAGCCCACTTCCTTGGCACGGCGGGTGGAGCGCGCAGTGGCCAGGTTCATAAAGTTGATGCAGGCAATTAATAATATAAACACTGCCACCAACGTAAACAATTGTACATATTCTATGCGTCCTCCCTTGGGAACGCCATCTTTAAGATTGGAGTACAGGTATTTTTCGTTGTAGGGCTGCAGGGCCAATTCAACTGAAACGCTTTTATCTTTGCCCTGGTAGCGGTAAATAAAATCTTTTATCTTGGCCTGCACCTTTGCAACGTCTGCCTGTTTACGCAGTTGCACAAAAGTGAGCGGGTCTGTATTGCCCCAATTGTTCACCCATTGATTAGACTTTACAAATGCTTCCCAGGAGCGCAGAAAATCAACCTGCACAGATGACCGCGCCGGCATATCTTCAAACACAGCGGTAACCTTTAGTTCTGCCTGGTTTTCAAAAAGAATGGATTGGCCGATCGCTTTTTCCGGGCTGCCAAAAAACGCGCCGGCCATCTTGCGGGAGATAGCAACCGCTTCCGGGCCCGCGAGGGCGGTAGTTGCTGTACCCTGTAAAAGGGGATAGCTAAACATGGTAAAAAAATCATTGCCCGCGTAAGCACCCATCATTTTATTGACCTTGCCGGCGGCTTCAAAATTATTCAGAGTCCCTGGGGGTGCGGCGTTTTCAAGTCCGCTGGCATATTCAATTTCAGGTATTACTCTTTTTAATTCTTCTGCCAGCAGCCCTTGTGTATTATAACCTGCATCAATTTTGCCATCGTGGCGGGTGCGCTCGTATACATGATACAACTGTGGGCCATTAGCGTGAAAGCCATCCACGCTGCGTTCATCCAGCACCCATAACATAATAAGCATGCTGCAGGCCATACCAAGGGCCAGGCCGGAAATATTAATCACAGAAAATGCTTTGTTGCGAATGAGATTGCGCCAGGCAATCTTAAAATAATTTTGTAGCATAATTAAATAGCCGTTGCAGGTTATTACACCAAGTTAATGGCAGGCAGGGTTGGTGAAGGAACAATTTGTTATCAGGAAAATAATGCCAGTTGTTGGGTTCACTAGTAATGAATGAATTGTAAGTGAAAATGGCTGTCGTTTGTCCGGTTGCGATACAGACAGCGGGCGAAATTGATACAGCTGTAGGTGCTCGTCAAGTTGAAGGCTAAGTGTTGCGCTGGCTGGTAACGGAACGCCGGATCATTGACGCGGTTTGTTTACAACAGCTGTTCTAGTAGATTAATAAACGCATCGCGGTCAATCATTCTGGCGCCGAGGCTCTCAAGATGCGCAGTATACACCTGGCAGTCTATTAATGCCACGCCTTCATTTTCTAACTGTTGGGCATAGCTGATAAAAGCATATTTGCTGGCATTGGCAGTTTTGCTAAACATACTTTCACCAAAAAAAACACCTCCCATTTTGATGCCATAGCATCCGCCAGCCAGTTCGCCGTTGAGCCAGGCTTCTGCACTGTGCGCATAACCCAGCTGGTGTAAACGTATATATGCCTGTGTTACCTCGGCCGTAATCCAGGTGCCATTTTGGTCTTTGCGCGGTGTAGCTTTGCATTGGCTGATAACCTCTTCAAATGCCTTGTCAACCGTAAATTCAAAAGCATTTCTTTTGAACAATTGCTTCATGCTCTTGCTTACTTTCAGCTCTTGCGGAAACAACACAAACCGCGGATCGGGGCACCACCACAACGGCGTATTGCCGTCGAACCAGGGAAAGATACCGTTGCGGTAGGCGAGTAACAGGCGTTCGGTAGATAAATCGCCACCCATGGCCAGCAAGCCATCGGGTTCGCTGAGGTGTACCGGCGGAAATACAAGTTCTTTACCAAGCGCGAAGAGAGACATAGTTTGCAGGGTGCTGTTAGCTGTTAGCTGTTAGCTGTGCGATTGTGCACGATACACGATTTGTTTTTAAACGCTTGCAATTGGATTTTGCAAGATGATTGAACAAGGTAACGGGAGTAAAACTGGCAACGGCCTAAATATTTATAGCTAACAGCTAATAACTGCCCTCGTTATTCAGCAGTTACTTCCACGGTGGCGTTGATGCCGCGGTCGGTAATGGCATCGCACAATGGTTTTAGTGTATCATAACTGCCATATTTTACTGCGTATTTGCCCTGGCTGTGAATAATCAACGCACATTGTTCTGCCTGTTCCGCAGAATGGCCGCAAATTTCTACCAGTGTTTCAATCACCCATTCAAAGGTGTTTACTTCATCGTTCCACACAATCAGCTGGCATGATTTCTCCAGCGCTGTATCTACCGCCACCTCTTCCTGCAATAATGTTTCCGGTTGTTCTTTATACGATAACATGCATGATCATTTCTGCAAAAATATAAATAATGATGGCATTATACCAGTGTTTGCAACATTTTAAGTTTATTGCTGAAGCTTTAAATGGAAGGTATAATAGGTTGAGACAGCAAGTGAAGTGCTTATGCTTAACTGCTGGATGCCGTCAGAAGCTGCAACTAAGCAAATAAAAAATGCAATCGGTTGCAATATACATTTGTTTTGCTACATTAGATGCTGAATGCTGCATTTGCTGTTGACAAAAAATTTGTGCAGTAAATAATACGATGCTTTGTTCATTTTAAGCTTGCCGGTATGAATTTTATTGCAACAACAACTCTGTCTATCACTTGCGTTATAACATTGCTTTCTTCTGGCGGCAGTGTTACGGGCAGGTTGCCAGCCGCAAACATTGGAGACACCATACCTGTTATCGGTCAGCATCAACCTATATCGCAGCCGCTGGTTACGCACATCTATACAGCAGATCCGGCAGTGCATATTTTTTATGGCCGTATATATATTTATCCCTCGCACGATACACAAACAGCGGATGGTGAAAAGGGTGATGGCAACCAGTTTAATATGATCGATTACCATGTGCTGTCGATGGATACTATCGGCGGCACGGTAACAGATCATGGGGTGGCGCTCGACATCAAAAACATACCATGGGCAGATAGCCAGTTGTGGGCGCCCGACGCCGCCTTTGCGAACAACACATATTACCTTTATTTTCCTGCAAAAGACAAAGCCAACGTGTTCCGTATTGGCGTAGCCACCGCCACAAAACCCGAGGGTCCGTTTGTGGCCGGGCAGACACCTATTACAGACAGTTACAGTACAGACCCTTGTGTTTTTAAAGATGATGATGGCCAGTTCTATATGTACTTTGGCGGCATCTGGGGCGGACAATTGCAGCAATGGAATAATAACCGATACGATTCTGCCGCCAGGTTGAGGAACCCCACGGAATCCGCCGTTTTACCCCGGGTTGCAAAGCTGCAGCCTGGTATGACATCATTTGCAGAACCAGTGAAAGCGCTTATGCTGTTGGATGCAAATGGTAAACCGTTCACAGAAAAAGACAATGATAAACGTTTTTTTGAAGGGGCATGGATGCATAAATACAAAGGCGTTTATTATTTTTCCTGGTCAACCGGCAATACGCACCTTATTTGTTATGCCACCGGTGCCTCGCCTTACGGCCCGTTTACCTACCGCGGCGTTATACTAAACCCTGTAGACGGCTGGACAACTCATCCATCCATTGTGGAGATCAATAGGAAGTGGTATTTATTTTACCACGATGTGCAGCTGTCTGGTAAAACGCATTTGCGTAACATAAAAGTTACACCGTTGCAATACAACGCCGATGGCAGTATTGTGGCCATTAATCCATATCGTTAACTATGCGAATAGATAGTCCGTATACATTTGATACCATTTATTTAAAACTAACAAATATGAGATCACTTTTTTTGTTCATGGCGCTTTTTACCGGTATAGTGTTACATGCGCAGCAAAACACCGCGTCTACTTTCGGCGCTATTGGTTTGTTTGATGAGCATAACGATGTGGGCAACCCGCTTAAAAAAGGCAATGCTACCTACAACACGCAAACGCAGGAGTATTTTATGGAAGGTGCAGGCAGCAATATGTGGCAGGGGGTTGACCAGTTTCATTTTTTATGGAAAAAGATCAAAGGAGATTTTATCATTACTGCATCCATTAAATTTCTTGGCCCTGGTGTGATGGGCCATCGCAAAGTTGGTATCATTGCCAGGGATAAACTTAGTACCGGTTCACGCTACGCAGATGCATGTGTGCATGGTGGTATGCCGTTGCTCACTTCTTTACAGTACAGGTTGGCAGATGACAGCCTTACCAAAGAAGTAGCGGTATCGTCTGTTCACCCTACTGACATTTTATTTGAGCGCAAGGGTAATGTGTTTACGTTTTCTTCGGCCATTATGGGCGAGAATTATAAAACAGTTACAAAAGAATTGCAGCTAAATGATGAAGTATATGCGGGGCTTTTTATTTGCTCCCATGCAGATTCAATCGTAGAGAAGGCCGTTTTCAGTAACGTGCGCGTCATTATACCGGCCGCTCCGGATTTCCGTCCTTACCGCGATTACATCGGCAGCTGGCTGGAGACGATGGATGTGCAAACCGGCTTACGCAAAATAGAATATGCGGATACCGGTTCCATACAAGGCCCTAACTGGACCAAAGACGGCAGCACGCTGATCTACAATTCTTCTGCAGGGCTGATGCACACCTACAACCTGGCCACGCGCACGGTAAAGCCACTTAATACGGGCATTGCGAAGAACAATAACAATGATCATGCATTGTCTTTTGATGGTAAAATGATTGGTCTCAGCAATTATATGGGCAGTGCAAGAACATCCACTATTTTTATTTTGCCTGTTGGCGGTTCAGATAATCCCACTAAGATTTCATCAGAAGATTCGGGTCATTCCTATTTTCATAGCTGGTCGCCCGATGGTAAAAAATTGCTGTTCACCGGTTACCGCAACAAACAATTCAATATCTGGCAGATTGATATCGCCACCAAAAAAGAAACGCAGCTAACTACGCAGCCTACATTAGATGATGGTTCAGAATACAGTCCGGATGGCAAATGGATCTATTTCAATTCTGTACGTACCGGCACCATGAAGCTATGGCGCATGAGACCAGATGGCAGCCAGCAGGAGCAGGTAACATTTGATGAATACAACGATTGGTTTCCGCATTTTTCGCCTGATGGCAAATTGATCGTATACTTATCCTTTCCAAAAGAAATTGACCCAACGCAACACCCGTTTTACCAGAAAGTGTATATACGGCTGATGTCTTCGGCCGGCGGTGTACCGCGCAACATTGCTTATGTCTATGGAGGACAGGGCAGCATCAATGTGCCATCGTGGAGCCCTGATAGTAAGCGCATCGCATTTATAAGTAATACCAAACTAAAATAGTGGCATTGTTATTTAATATTCTTACGATAAAAAGCAGTACATGAAAAGATATATGGTGGCAGTAGTCACACTGTTGTTAGTGGGTGTGCATATTACTGCGCAAAGTGGTGCGCCGTGGAATAATAAAAAGGCCGCAGTGGTACTAACGTATGACGATGCCATTGACCAGCACCTTGATAATGCCATTCCTTTGCTGGATTCATTGGGATTGAAAGCTACCTTTTATATTACCGGCGGCTCTTCATCTGTGCGAAACAGGATGAACGAATGGAAACAACTTGCATTGCACGGGCATGAACTGGGCAATCACACCTTATACCACCCCTGTATTGGCGGCGTGGGACGTGAATGGGTGCGTGATGAATACGATATGCGCAAATACTCGGTGCGTCGCATGATAGATGAAACCCGCATGAACAATACATTTTTGCATGCGCTGGATGGAAAAACCACCCGCACATTTGCTTTTACCTGTGGCGATATGAAAATTGGCGATGTCAATTTTATTGATAGCATGAAGACTGATTTTATTGCTGCCAGGGCAGTGCGCCATGAGATGCATACTATTGAGAAAATTGACTGGTACAATGTGGATTGTTATTCTGTAAACGGGCAAACGGCTGAGCAAATTATTGCCTGGGCACAGCAGGCCATTGAAACAAAATCTTTACTCGTTCTGTTATTTCATGGGGTAGGGGGCGGCAATGCATTGAATGTGCAATTGCCCGAACACCGCCGATTTCTGCAGTGGTTGAAAAAAAATGAGAAAGATTGTTGGATAGCGCCGATGGTGGAAGTAGCAGCATGGGCGAAGAAGCAGCAATCTCGCTAACGTTGTTTTTTAAATCGTCGCAAGTTCTCCCGCATAGAGATTAAGAAATACATACCAATGCCAGGGACAATGCGGTTATGTGTAGCAGAAACCTCGTTAAACTAACGTCTTCCCCAAGGTCTCTCGCTTAGAGATTAAAAAATCCATACTGATGCCAGGGACAATGCGGTTATGTGTAGCAGAAACCTCGTTAAACTAACGTCTCCGCAAGGTCTCCCGCTTAGAGATTAAAAAATACATATTGATGCCAGTAAACCTTGCGGTTATGTGGAACAGAAACCTCGTTAAGCTCAAACGTCTCCGCAAGGTCTCCCACTTAGCGATTAAAAAATACATACTGACGCCAGGGGGCCTTGCGGCTATATGGGACAGAAACCTCGTTAAGCTTGTCTTGTATTGTAGCTTGTATCCGCAAAAACGGTACATTCGTACCTACGGTACATACAGATGATTTAATACACTAACAAATTGACCAGATGAGAAAGCTGATATTTTTTATGCACACATCACTCGATGGTTTTGTGGCAGGACCCAATGGTGAAATGAACTGGATAAAAGTGGACGAAGAATTATTTGATTTTGTTGGAACCATGACTGAGCAAGCCGATACTGCCCTATACGGCCGCGTAACGTATGAAATGATGCAGGGTTACTGGCCGAATGCGGGCAAGGAGCCAGGTGCATCCAAACATGATAAAGAACATTCGGCGTGGTACAACCAGGTGTCAAAAGTTGTTTTATCAACCACCATGAGCGAACAGGGGCTTAGCAATACCACCGTTATCAGCGACCAGCTCGCAAATAACATCAACAAAATAAAAAACCACGACGGAAAGAATATTATCATCTTCGGAAGCCCTCGTGCTGCTCACTCATTATTAAACGAGGGGCTGGTAGATGAGTTTTGGCTGTTTGTAAATCCTATACTGTTAGGAAAGGGTATGCCGCTTTTTAAGGATGTACCGGGTACCACGCAACTCAAACTGGTAGAATCCAAAACTTTTTCAAATGGAGTGATTGCGCTTCATTATGAGAAGGGCAAATAATGCATATCGGCTTTGCAATACCGCGATGTACTCCCTAACGTTTTGATTATTTGACATGCTGATGGCAAAATATACTGCTGACTGGATCACAGCTTTCAACGAGTTGAAAGCTGTTTTTCAAATAGGCATTCAAGGTGTTGCTTACACAATTGAACACGTTGGAAGCACTGCTGTCCCCCATTTAGATGCAAAGCCAATCATTGACATCGACATTATTTATGCTCAGCAACCTGATTTTGAAAAAATTAAATCCGGGCTGGAAAAGTTAGGCTATTATCACAATGGCAACCAGGGCATTCAGGATCGGGAAGTATTTAAGCGGAATCATATCCACCAACATAGTATACTAGATCGTATTGATCATCATTTATATGTTTGCTCGGTTGGCAGTAAGGCGTTAGAACGACATTTGTTATCCAGAGATTATTTGCGCAACCATGAATGGGCACGGTTAAAATATCAGCAACTGAAATATGAGTTGGCTGAAAAAGCCAATGGTGACAGAAAAGTCTATGCCGCGCTTAAAGAATTGTACGTAAACGCTTTTATTGATTCAATTGTTGAGGAAGAGCGTCGAACGCGTAATGAGCGCTTTTGTAGCAATAGCGGGGGAGTTTGAGTTGCCACGGTAAGATAGAATACATGTAAGTTCTTGGTTATTCTTACTTCGTCCCCGTAATGTCTCCCGCATGGAGGTTTGACATTTGAACACTGCTGCCATGGGAGGTTGCGGTTAGGAGGTGACGGTACTAAGCCGCAGTGTCCTCCGGAGCCCTCTGATATTTCAATACTCTGTGGGAGAGACACTGCGGAGACTGTCCTCCGTAAGGATGCCGAGCCGCTAACGATATCGTATAAACGTTGAATCGTCACTCCTTAACTACTATTCCTATATCGTCCCCGCAATGTCTCTCGCATGGAGGTTTAAAATTTGAACACTGCTGCCAGGGGACGTTGCGGTTAGGAGGTGAAGGTACTGAGCCGCAGTGTCCTCCGGAGCACTTTGATATTTAAAAACTCCACGGGAGAGACACTGCGGAGACTGTCCTCCGTAAGGCTGCGGAGCCGCTAACGATCTCGTATAAACGGTATATGGTCATTCCTCAACTACCATTCCTACCTCGTTCCCGCAATGTCTCCCGCATGGAGGTTTGACATTTGAACACTGCTGCCAGGGGACATTGCGGTTAGGAGGTGGCGGTACTGAGCCGCAGTGTCCTCCGAGCACTCTGATATTTTAATACTCTGCAGGAGAGACACTGCGGAGACTGTCCTCCGTAAGGTTGCGGAGCCTGTCCTCCGTAAGGTTGCGGAGCCTGTCCTCCGTAAGGTTGCGGAGCCGCTAACGATATCGTATAAACGTTGTACCGTCACTCCTCAACGACTATTCCTATATCGTCCCCGCAATGTCTCCCGCATAGAGGCTAAAAAATTTGAACACTGCTGCCAGGGGACGTTGCGGTTAGGAGGTGGCGGTACTGAGCCGCAGTGTCCTCCGGAGCACTTTGATATTTTAAAACTCTGAGGGAGAGACACTGCGGGGACTGTCCTCCGGAGCACTTTGATATTTTGATACTCTGTGGGAGAGACACTGCGGGGACTGTCCTCCGTAACGTAGCGGATCCGCTAACGATATCGTATAAACGTTGTATTTTCATTCCTCCACTACAATTCCTATATCGTCCCCGCAATGTCTCCCGCATGGAGGTTCAAAATTTGAACACTGCTGCCAGGGGACATTGCGGTTAGGTGGTGGCGGTACTGAGCCGCAGTGTCCTCCGGAGCACTTTGATATTTTAATACTCTCAGGGAGAGACACTGCGGAGACTGTCCTGCGTAAGGATGCGGGGTGGCTAACGATATCGTATAAGCGTTGGTCAGAGACACTGCAGAGACTGTCCTCCGAACACGCTCATATTGTGTACCAGAGACACTACGGAGACAGCAGTAATGAATGCGCTGGATGACTGCTAATAAATACAAAACCCCACATTGCTGTGGGGTCTTTGTGGGAGTTGACGGGGTCGAACCGCCGACCCTCTGCTTGTAAGGCAGATGCTCTAAACCAACTGAGCTAAACTCCCTTTTTTTATCGGATGGCAAAGATAAGGGCTGGCAGGTTTCGCCCAAATTTTTTTTATGTTTTATTTCAGGCGCCATTTTACCCAAATGTTGATAAATCAGTGTTTTATCGGCTGTTTCTGCCGTGCGTCACAAAAAAATAAACCCCGGCCTATTTCCGGGGTTATAAAACACATACAACTCACTGTTGTAAACGTAGATTTCGCTTTTATTTCAGCAGGCTGAGCGCAGTTTCCCAGGCTGGTTTTTGCGCAGCAAAACTATCCGTCAGCGCTTCAGATTTCAATCCGCCCGAAAGACTCTTAAGTAACCCGCCTGCACTGGCCATTGTTTTTACCGTGGCGGCAGAAGAAATTAGGCTGCTAACATCGAACCCACTTTTAAACATACTGGGCTTAATACCGCCTGCCAGGCTTGCAATACTGGAGGCCATGCTGGCGGCATCGGCTACTTTACCAGCTTTGGCCAGCCAACCGCTTTTTTGCCCTGCGAATGAGCTGAGCAACGAAGTTGTTTTAATAGCATTGCCAAACTGTGTGAGTAATTTACCCGCATTGGCAGCCGTGCCTGCAGGAGCAGCTTTGGTGACCGCTTCCGGTATTTGGGCATTCACCAGTACTGCCATAACAAGCAACAGAGATAAGCTGAGCATTTTTTTCATGTCGATAAATTTTCCGGTTAATAATAGACCAACAACAATGGTTGTGTTGTAGGGCAAAGGTCGGGCAGCGGCCGCAATAAAAATGTTATCAATTATTTTTTTGGTAATAATGTTTTGATAGCTGAGACTATTCACCAGGGCTGACAACCGACTGGTACAAAAAAACCCTGCAGAAACACCTGGGTTTTTTATTTTTACCGCATGGATACACCAAAAACTTACTGCGATGCAGTGTTGCTGATGGATAAAAACAATGTACATGTGCATTATCACAACAACGAGTATGGCTTTCCGATAGACGATGACAATTTATTATTTGGCAGACTGGTGCTGGAGATCAACCAGGCCGGGCTTAGCTGGACGACCATCCTCAATAAAAAAGAGAATTTCTTTAAAGCCTACGATAATTTTAATATCGATAAGGTAGCGCGCTATTCAGACAAAAAGATAGCTGCACTGTTAGAGGATGCGGGTATCATTCGCAACCGGTTAAAAGTACATGCCGCCGTACACAATGCGCAATGTATACAAACCATTCAGAAAGAATTTGGCTCATTTAAAAAGTGGTTGGATCATCACCATCCTAAATCCAAAGAAGAATGGGTGAAATTGTTCAAGCAAACTTTCCGGTTTACAGGCGGAGAAATTGTAAACGAATTTCTGATGAGCACCGGTTATCTGCCAGGTGCACACACGCCCGCGTGCCCCGTGTATAAAAAAGTACTCCGGCAAAAACCCAAATGGTACAATGCTGCAAAAAAATAAACTTCGTGTACGATGGGTCAAACGCATTGCCGCGATACTTGTTCTTTGGGTGACCATCCATATCATTTATATTGCGGTAGATGGACTGCGCGATTATAATGGCAAATCTGATGTAGCGGTGATACTCGGCAATCAGGTACATGCGGATGGTACACTTTCAGTTTGGTTGCAGGGGCGGGTTGATAAGGCACTCGCCCTATACAAAGCCGGCAAGGTAGAAAAAATATTTGCCAGCGGGGGCATTGGGGCAAAAGCTGACGGGTACTATCCGGAAGGTACTGCCATGAAAAAATACCTGGTGGCACATGGTGTGCCGGACTCCGTCATTGTTGCCGACAACGCCGGGCAAAATACCTACTTAACAGCCCGTAATTTTATAGCCTGGAATGCCAATCACCATTATACGTCTGTTACCGTGGTATCGCAATTTTACCACATTACGCGCATCAAATACATCTTTCATAAACTGGGCTTCGCCAATGTGCACAGCGCCTCTTCCGACCAGTACAGCAAGACAGATATTGTTGGTACGTTGCGCGAGGTGCCGGCATTCTATAAGTATATGATGGTGTATTGAATTAGTGTCGGCAATTATTTTAAATTTTGAATTATGCATTTCGAATGCCGAATCTCAGAGAACATCTTGTTGGTGAAACACCAACAAGGGCGAGCGATCTCTAATTAGCTTCTTGGTTAAAACACCAACAGGGGCGGGGGTGTAGCGGAACATTTTAAATTTTGAATTTTGCATTGCTCAATCTGCGCATCTGCGGCAATATCTTGCTGGTGAAAACACCAACAAGGGCGGGGGTGTAGCGGAACATTTTAAATTTTGAATTTTGCGTTACTCAATCTGCGAATCTGCGGCAATATCTTGTTGGTGAAAACACCAACAAGGGCGGGGGTGTAGCGGAACATTTTAAATTTTGAATTTTGCATTACTCAATCTGCGAATCTGCGGCAATATCTTGTTGGTGAAAACATTAACAACGCGCCACCGCATTACCTTCTTGCGGAAGACTCCTGCACATCAAGCGAAGTTTTTAATTTGATGGTGGTGTATTTTTCTTCCACTTTTTTGCTTTCTATTAATTCTATCAACAGCTCGGTAGCATTTTGGCCGATTGAAAAAGTGGGTTGTCCTACCGAGGTAAGTCCCGGGTTGAGGTAAGGGCTGAGCGGGTTGTCGGCAAAACCAGCCAATGCCACATCGCGCGGCACCTGCAGGTTCATTTCTTTAAGTACTTTGACGCAAACCATCGACAAACGTTCTACCGAAGAAAAAATGGCGTTAGGGCGTTGTTTCAGGCTCACCAGTTTACGCACTTCGTTTTTCATATTGGTTTCATCAAAATCACAGTATACAATCCATTCTTTTTTTACCGGAATTTTGTGCGCCTTTAGTGCATCCAGGTAACCATTGAGACGGTTTTGTGTAATGGTGAGATGTTTGGAAATAGTAAGATGCGCAATTTTTTTATACCCTTGTTCTATCAGGTGGCTGGTTGCGTCAAAAGCACCTTTGTAATCATCCACCACCACTTTGTGGGTCTTGAGTTCATCACTGATGCGATCAAACATAACTACCGGAATGCCTTTAGCCATCATTTCCTTAAGGTGATCCACATTACTGGTTTCATTAGAAATGGTTATCAGCATACCGTCTATCCGGCGAGAGGCAAGCAGGCGCGTGGTGAGTATCTCCAGGTCCAGCTTTTCATGGCTTTGAGATATCAGCACATTATAACCCATTTTAAAGGCGACATCTTCTATGCCGGCAATGACAGCCGAACAGTAATGATTGGCAATTTCCTGCACAATAACAGCGATCACCTTTGTTTTTTTATCGCGCAAAGAAAGGGCAATAGGGTTAGGGCTGTAGTGCAGTTCCTCTGCCACAGAAAGTACCAACCGTCGTGTCTCGGGGCTAATATCGGCGCTGCCACGCAAAGCCCTGGACACCGTGGAAACCGATATCTTCAGCCGGCGTGCAATATCTTTTATAGTAACCTGGTGCGTACCAATCATACTAATCAGCAGTTAATACACTTCAAATATAAGGGCCGTTCTGAATAAACGGCAACGTATTGCTGTTGTATACGTTTTACGTCATTACTCCCTACAAGTTGTAACTCTTTGAACAAATTAGCCGGTTCGGGCATTTAAATTAAACGATTTAAAAAAAATGACCGCTTTTTGTGCAGTTATTGTTATGCAAACGTTGCCGGTAACGAGTTCGCACATTAAAAAGCGCTTTTCGCTCTTATTTGTGTTGGCGGAGATGGGCCATTTACATAATTTTAACACTTCAACACAAACGTGTTGTATATCTGACGGTTACTAAAATATTGCTGCTGCATATGAACAAAGAATGGATATTCTTTTGGGATGTACTTGCTGCGTCCGTCTTTTCTCTTATACCTGAAATTCTCCGCCAATATTCCGTCGTTCATACAATAGCATTGCGTAACAGCCAAAGACGGCTTGTTCAGCTTATAGCGCCGCTCTCTGCGCATATTGGTTACCGGTATACAATCGTCCCCTGTGTTTCGCGCCTGGCGGGCTTCTTTCAACACCCATCTCAAACTGCAATATTGCAAAAAGCAGCACGCCCATGATAAAGATAAAGGCAATAACCATCGCTTTAGTTGTACTGCTGATGATGGGATGTACAGCAACCAAACAGGCAGGTACCACGCCGGACGGTCAGGCATTCAACTGGAAAAAAATACATGTGCTGGTGTATACAAAGAATGGCAAGGGCTATGTACACCAGAATATAAGCGGCGCCACCGCATCCATTCAACAGCTGGCTAGCCAATACGGTTTTGCCGTGGATGTGTCTGATAACCCTGCAGATTTTACAGACGAGCATCTTAAAAAGTACGATGCGCTTATTTTTAATAACACCAATAACGGCGTATTTGATACCGATGAGCAAAAGGTAGCACTGATGCGGTACGTACAATCGGGTGGCGGTTTTGTGGGACTGCACTCTGCTACCGGCACTGAAAGAAGCTGGGCCTGGTTTAAACGCCTGATTGGTGCCAGTTTTCAGCGTCATGCAAAGCACCAGGCTTTTACAGAAATTATTATTGATAAAAAAAACCCCTCTACATCATTTCTGCCCCGCACCTGGGCGCAGGATGATGAGTGCTATTTCTTTAAAGAAGTAAACCCCGATCTGCATGTGCTGATGGCGCATGATCTGAGTACGCTGCTGGATGATAAAGACAAACCCGATTTCTACGGGGCATCATCACCTTCTGTTTGGTGCCACCAGTTTGATGGCGGGCGGCAGTGGTATACCTCGCTGGGACACGATAGTGCCACCTATTTCAAACCAGATTTTCAGCAACATATCCTCGGGGGAATACAATGGGCCATTGGCGAAAACAAAGGACGGGATTACAGTAAAGCACATGCGAAAACACCCAATGACCCTTTGCCGTATTAATACGCGGTGTACCCGATAACCATGCTACCTGGTTTCCTGGCTGAGTTGTACCCCTGTGAACACGCAAAATAATGCTACTAATAAATTTTTTAACCGAAATAAAATGAGCAGAAAGAAAACCAGTTTAAATAATTCAAGAAGGGATTTTCTGAAAAAAAGTATCAGTGGCACATTGGGGGCAACGGCCTTATCGGGCTTTCCCGCCATAGTGCCGGCGAGCGTATTTGGAAAGTATGCACCCAGTAAGCGTGTAAACGTGGGCGTTATAGGCACCGGCAGAATTGGCCGCGAGTGGGATATGCCGGGCACCATCAAATTTGACCAGGCAAGAATGCTGGCCGTATGCGATCTCGACAAGAACCGTGTGCAAAGCGCGCAGAAATGGGTAAATGATTATTATACCAAAAAGAATGGCAGCGCGTATACCGGTACCAACACATACGAGCATTATGAAGAACTGCTGGCCGATAAAGATATTGATGCGGTAATCATTGCCACGCCTGACCACTGGCATGTAATACCTGCCATTCATGCAGTACGCGCCGGCAAAGACGTTTACATGGAGAAGCCCGCATCGCTCAGCATCAGCGAAGGCCGTTTATTAAGCGATGAATCAAACAAAGCAGGCAGAATCTTTCAGATAGGCAGTCAGCAACGCTCTATGCCGCAATTTAAGCGCGCATGTGAGCTGGTGCGCAATGGGCGTGTTGGTAAACTGCATACCATATATGTAGGCTTACCGGTTGACAACCCTGCGCAAAGCACAGTAGAAAAGGAAATGCCCATACCTGCAAATCTCAATTATGAAAAATGGCTGGGTTCAACACCTTATGTACCGTATACAGAAAAACTGGTGCACCCGCAGGACGGAACCTTTACCAGGCCGGGCTGGTTGCGTTGCGCACAATTTGGTGCGGGTATGATCACCGGCTGGGGCGCGCATCATTTTGATATTGCCAACTGGGGCATGGGTACAGAATATACCGGGCCTATTGAAGTATCAGGCACGGCAGATTGGCCAGCCGAAGAAGCTTTGTGGGATGTACACGGCAATTTTAAAACGGAAACCCTTTTCGCAAATGGGGTAAAAGTGCTGGCCAGCAACGAATATCCCAACGGGGTAAAATTTGTTGGTTCTGATGGATGGATTTTTGTAACACGCGGCAATTATTCTGTAACCGCATCAGACCCGGTAGCCAAAGGCAATAACAGCAAGGCACTGGATGCAAGCGATCCAAAAATACTTACTTCTGTTATTGGCCCCGATGAAATACATCTTATTGACAGTGCCGAACACCATGAAAACTGGCTTAACAGCATCCTTACACGCCAGCCCAATATTGCGCCCATAGAAGTTGGCCACCGGGCATGTACGGTTTGTCTGCTTAACCACACCGTAATGAAGTTGAAAAGAAAAGTGTATTGGGATCCTATCAAAGAACGCTTCAAAAATGATGACGAAGCCAATGCCATGCTTACCCGCAGCCAGCGCTGGCCTTATCAGATTGATAAAGAGTTTAACGTAGCCACCCGCTTATAATGTGTTAAGTGTTGGGTGTGGAGTTTGTGTTCGCCCTAAAACAACGACATCAATAGCGCAAGGTGCAGAAAGAGCGTGTTATGGTACTATAATTTTTGATTTTTAACTTTTGACTTTTGAATTTCTTCACCATGAAATTATTAAACGGCGCCATTTTTTTAACTGCTATCGCAATAGGTATGACTACAGGTTGCCAATCGCCGGCAGGCAATACCAGCAATACAGCACCCGCTGCAGACAGTAATCTTGTACGATTGATTACCGCAGACCCCGGCCATTTTCATGCAGCACTGGTACAGAAAACTATGTCGGATGGCATAGACTCTGTGGTGTATGTGTACGCTCCGGCAGACGGGGCCGAACTGCAATCGCACCTGCAACTGATTAAGCAATACAATGAGCGCGCAGCATCGCCCACGCATTGGTCGGAAAAAATATACACCGGTAATGATTTTCTGGAAAAAATGATTGCCGAGAAAAAGGGAAATGTGATTGTACTGGCAGGCAACAACCTTCGCAAAACACAATACATCACCCGCGCCGTAAACGCCGGTATGAATGTGCTGGCCGATAAACCAATGGCCATAACCCCAGGTAATTTTACTGAGCTGGAAACCGATTTCACTACCGCAACACAGAAAAAAGTGCTGCTCTATGATATCATGACTGAGCGTTCTGAAATTACCAACATGCTGCAAAAAGAGTTTGCGCAAATGCCTGAAGTGTTTGGTGCATTGATAGACGGTACTCCCCAATCGCCCGCGGTAACCATTGAAAGCGTACACTACTTTTACAAATTTGTATCTGGTAAAGCGCTCACAAGACCCGCCTGGTTTTTTGACCCCGCGCAACAGGGCGAAGCCATTGCCGATGTGGGCACGCACCTCATAGACCTGGTGCAATGGCAATGTTTCCCGGAAACTACCATCGATTATAAAAACGATATTGTGATTGCCAGCGCCAGGCTATGGCCAACTCCCGTTACCCGGTCGCAATTTACAGCAGTAACAAAGAGCGACAGTTTTCCCGCATACCTGCAGCAGTATGTAACATCCGATTCCATTTTACAAACCCATGCCAATGGTGAAGTAAATTATACCTTGAAAGGAAAACACGTTAAACTCATTGCGCGTTGGGATTATAAAGCACCCGAAGGCAGCGGAGATACACATTATTGTTTGATGAAAGGCACATTGGCTAACCTGGAGATAAGGCAGGGCAAAGAAGAAAATTATAAACCCACGCTGTACCTGTGGCCGTTGAAAAATGATAAACAATTCGACAGCAGTTTACAGCAGGCCATTACCAAAATCAATAGCACTTACCAGGGCGTTACGGTAGAAAAAACTGGCAAAGGTTTTAAAGTAATTATTCCGGAAAGTTTTAAAGTTGGCCACGAAGCGCATTTTGCACAAGTGCTGCAACGTTACCTGCAATACCTGAAGGCCGGTACCCTGCCTGCATGGGAAACACCCGGTATGATTGCAAAATATTACACTGCTACAAAAGCACTGGAAGTAGCATCAAAAAAGTGACCGCTAAAAAATAAAAAAATCGCGGGGTCTAACGTCTGACGCCTCACGATAAAACCCATTACTTTTTTAACCTTAAATATTGCAACCACTATGATGAAATAATACCACTTACAGGAACCTGCATCTACAAACATTTTAATCACTAACAAAACTTGCTTTATGAGTACAAAATTTCTTCAGAAATTTCCCCTGGTGCTATGCATGGTATTGCTGTGCAGTACGGGAATAATTTCTGCTCAAAACCAAATTACGGTGGAGGGCACTATCAATGCAAAAGATGGACTCAATGCCATCTCCAATGTGTCTGTTACCGTTAAAGGCACTAAAAACGGAACCACAACAGATGACAAAGGCTATTACCGGTTACAGGGAGTACCTTCAAATGGTACACTCATCTTTTCTTCTGTTGGCTATGGCGAACAATCCATTGCGGTTAGCGGCCGAACCAGAATTGATATCTCACTTGCTTCCGCCGAAGGCCCCAAGCTGGATGAAGTAGTGGTAGTAGGTTATGGTACCCGCGCCAAAAAAGACGTGACGGGCGCTGTATCACAAATAAAGGTAACGCAGCTGGAGAACGAAAATCCGCAAAGCGTGGCAGATGCCCTTCGCGGAAATATTGCAGGCCTTAGTATCTCCCAAACCAATTCTGCCTCTGCTAAAGGTGGTGGAGATTTACTGGTGCGTGGTAAGTCGTCTATCAATGCAGGCACTTCGCCGCTGATTGTATTAGACGGTGTTATTTATCCCGGACAGTTATCGGATATCAACCCCAATGATATTGCCACCATCGATGTATTAAAAGATGCCAGCTCGGCTGCCGTTTTTGGTGCCAAAGCTGCAAGCGGTGTAGTGCTGATAACTACAAAAAGAGGTACCAGCGGTGCAAAACCCACCATTTCTTTTAACACCAATATTGGTTATGGCGAGCTGGCATTGAACCAGCCGCTGTACGATGGCCCGGGCTTTGTGGCCTGGAGACAGGATGTACTGAGAAGTACCAACGTAAGCGCACCCCAATACCGCTATAATGATCCCAGAACATTGCCGGCAGGTGTAACGGTAGACTCGTGGCGCGAAGGCCAGACCGGCGATTCTATTACGGTGTGGCTTAACCGCTTAAAGATGTTTCCGGTAGAAATCAATAATTATAAAAATGGCAAAACCACCAACTGGTACGACCAGATGTTTCATAAAGGCCTTCGCCAGGATCATACATTAAGCATCAGCAACCGCAACGATAAAGTATCGTACTATATGTCTATGAACTACACCAATAACCAGGGTGTTATTTTGGGCGATGCTTTCAAGACCTTTCGTATGCGCGTGAACCTGGAAGCAAAAGCAGCTAAGTTTATGACCGTTGGTATGAACCTGCAATTTGCCGACAGGGATGAGAGCCAGGTGCCGGTAGACTGGGGCCAGATGGTGAATGCATCACCCTATGGTGAAAAATATAAAGCAGACGGTGTAACGTTGAGGGATAGCCCAAATGATGATGTGGGTAATAACCTGAACCCGTTCCAGGGATATGTGTATACTACCCGTTTACAAAAAACCAATACCTTATTTGGGTCGTTGTATGCAAAAGGCGATCTGGGCCTGGGTTTCTCTTACCAGGTTAACTTTACGCCTAACTTTGAGTTTTACCGCTATTTCAATGGCAACTCTGCCAAAAGTTTTCCGTTTGCTGCTGTAAAAGGGTCTGCCACCCGTACAGACCAAACTACCTACAACTGGCAAGTTGATAACCTGCTTAAATGGAACAAAACATTTGGCGAACACCAGTTTGACTTAACCTTCCTGTACAACGCAGAAAAATTTCAATCCTGGAGAAACCAGATGGACAACCAGGGTTTTGATCCCAATGACATCCTGAGCTATCATAATATTGGTGCCGGTATTAAACCAGTAATCAGCAGTGATGATCAGTATAGCACAGGCGATGCACTCATGGGCAGGCTTAACTATACATTCAGGCAACGCTACCTGTTAACGGCTTCTGTGCGCCGCGATGGTTATTCTGCATTTGGACAGGGAAATCCGAGGGCTACATTTCCTTCCGTAGCACTTGGCTGGGTTTTCTCTGATGAAGCATTCATGAAAAATGCCGGCTCCTGGTTAAACTATGGAAAGCTGCGTGTTTCTTATGGTATCAACGGTAATAGGGATATTGGCCGCTATAATGCTATTTCTGATCTGTCTACCGGTAAATACCAATATGTAACCGCCGCCGGTGCAGTTGTTCTGGTATCGCAATTGTTTGTAAACCGCTTGCAGAACCCCAACCTGCAATGGGAAAGAACATCATCTATCAACCTTGGGCTCGACTTTAGCCTGTTTAACAACAAGCTGAGCGGTTCTGTGGAAGTGTATAAAAAATCGACCCACGATCTGTTGATATTACGCGCCTTGCCAGATGTTACCGGCTTCTCAAACGTTTGGGATAACCTCGGCCAGGTAGATAATAAAGGTATTGAGCTAACACTGAACAGTGTTAATATGAGGCGCGGCAACTTCTCCTGGAGAACCACGGCTACGTTTTCGCTCAACAGAAATAAGATCGTTCACCTGTACGGCCCTGTTGATGTAATTGATCCCGCTACCGGAAAAGTAACTGGCCAGGTAGAAAAAGACGATGTGGGTAACAGATGGTTTATTGGTCATGACCTAGACCAGATCTGGGATTTAAAAGTACTCGGCGTATGGCAGCAAAACGAAGCCGCCGAAGCCGCGAAATACGGTGTGGTACCCGGCGATTTTAAGATCCAGGATGTAAATGGTGATGGTAAGTTCTCTGATGCAGACAGGCAATTTCTTGGTTACAGAACACCAAGGTTTCAATGGTCGCTCAGGAACGAATTTACTATCTATAAAAATTTCGATTTCTCCTTCCAGGTGTATTCTATCTGGGGACAGTACAATGATTTCAACCAGGCAAAAAATAACAGTGGTTTTCCTGACAGGCAAAATTCTTACGTCTATCCTTACTGGAGAAAAGACAATCCCATTAATGACTATGCCAGGTTGTTCTCCAGCAATGGTGGCGCTAACTATGCTGTGTATCGTCACACATCCAACATTCGCCTGAACAACGTATCGCTGGGATATACGATACCAAAAGCCATGTTGAACAGGTTTAAAGTTGAAAGCCTGAAAATTTACGCGAATGTAAACAATCCGTTTACCTATCAGCCCGACTGGAACTACTGGGATGCAGAGTACCGCAACAGGGATGCCAATGGTGTTATTAGCATTGCTATACCACCACGGTATTATACACTCGGACTAAATCTTACATTCTAATCTTAACAGATAAAATAATTGTAATCATGAAAAATATTATCACCCGGCTGTTGGTTATTGTGCCGCTGTTTGCACTGCTGTTTGCCATAAGCAGTTGTAACAAAGATTACCTTAAGCCCAAACCTTTGTCTTTTTATGAACCAAGCGTAACCTATATTGATGCGGCAGGTATGCGGGCGGCCCTTGTATCTTGCGCCAGGAATTTGCGCAATGAATATTACGGCGATGGTATGCCCTTTCTTACAGAAGAATTATTTTCTGATGTATCGGTAGACGGTGTTACCGATAAATCAGGTCCTGCCCAGGATAATAACCTGGTTATAACACCAGATAATGCCAGCCCGGGCAACGACAACGCCGACCATGCGCGTATTTATTACTACTGGTCTGAAGGCTATAAAGGAATTAAATACGCTAATACAGTTATCAGTAGAATAGATCAGGCTACCTATGCAAATGCTGCTGAACGCAATGCGATACTGGGTGCTGCTTACTTTCACAGGGCCATGCGGTACTACAGGCTTACCATGCAATTTGGCGATGTGCCTGCCATTTTCCAGGAACTAACTTCACCCAGGCTTGATTTTTTTCCTACAAAAAGAGAAGCCATACTTGCGCAAATAAAATTAGATCTTGATTCCGCTGTATTATGGTCATCAGACGCGGTAAACAGGGGAGAAGTGACCAAAGGTGCCTGTCAGCATTTGCTGGCAAAAGTAAATCTGGCCCTCGGCAATTTTGATGAAGCCATCACCGCCGCCAATGGCATCATTAACGGTGGCACCTATGCGTTAATGAAAACGCCTTTTGGGTCTACTAACAAAAATGTTATCTGGGATTTACATCGCCCCGAAAACAAATCTATTGCCAGTAATAAAGAAGGCATCTATTATGTAATCGATCGTTTTGGCGATGGCCAGTTTGGTACCGGTATGTCAACCATGCGCCAGTGCGTACCGTTCTGGGGAAGTAATATTAACACCCCAACCGGTAAAAAAGGCACCAACGATGGCGTGCAGAGTGCTGATGTACCTGTTCCGCAATCAACCCTGGTAGGCAGGGGTATTGGCAGATGCCGCCCTACCGCCTACAGCCAGTGGTATATATGGGACGATGTAAATGATTTGCGTCATGCACCGGGCAATTGGATGAATATGACAGACCTGTTGTATAACAACTTTGCTGCGCTAAAGGCAACATCAACTGATCCGCAGGATCCATGGTACCTGAAAAACCTGGTGAAGTATGGCCCAACCGGCGCACTTACCACATCAGACACCATCCGTTGCTGGTTTAGCTGGCCACAGTACAAGTTGTTTGTGCCCGATGTGGAAAATGCACCAATGCAGGGTGGTCATACCGACTGGTATATCTTCCGTATTGCAGAAACGTATTTGCTGCGTGCAGAAGCGTATTTCTGGAAAGGCCAGCTCGGGCTTGCTTTGGCAGATATCAATGCAGTAAGAACCCGGGCAGGTTGTGCACCATTAACAGGGCCAATAGACATGAACACCATATTGGATGAAAGAGCCAGGGAATTGTTTTTTGAAGAACCCCGCAAAACAGAACTGACGCGTATTGCGTACATCTTTGCAAAAACTGGCAAAGCCGCAGAGAACGGCAAGAGTTACACGCTGGATAATTTTTCCACCAGCAATTACTGGTACGACCGTATCATGGCGAAAACAGATTTTTATAATAAAGGTGTTAAAACAAACCATGGCGATTTGTATACCATGAGTCCTTATCATGTACTATGGCCCGTGCCTACTATTTCTATTCAGGCAAATACCTATGGACATATCAACCAGAATAAAGGGTATGTAGGCTTTGAAACAAATGTGCCACCGCTGGCAACAATACCGAAATAAGCTTTTAGCTGTTAGCTATTAGCCGTTAGCTCAGTCGCCCGAACACTAACAGCTAATAGCTAACAGTTCTTTAAAAAACTTGTAATGAAAAGAAGACATTTTATAAAAACAGGTTCCATCGCCGCGGCCGGTATCGGGCTTTCTGCGATTCAGTTTCCGGTATTTGGGCGCAATTTTTCTGCCAATGAGAAAGTATTGATAGGTGTGATGGGTACCAACGGCAGGGGATTAGAGCATATAAAATCGTATACCAACATTCCCAATGTAGAAATTGGGTGGATATGCGATGTGGAGGAAACCGCCCGCAACAAAGGTATCAGCCTGGTAGAGAAACTGACCGGTAAAAAACCTACTGCGGTAACAGACGTTAGAAAACTCCTGGAGAACAAAGACCTGGATGCGCTTACCATTGCTGCTCCCGACCACTGGCATGCACCCGCAGCCATTATGGCCTGCAATGCCGGCAAGCATGCGTATGTAGAAAAGCCCTGCGGCCACAATCCGGCCGAAGGTGAACTGTTGGTAAAGGCCGCGCGTACCCATAAACGTTATGTACAGATGGGTGCCCAACGCCGATCTATGCCGCGGCTGAAAGAAGGCATGAAACAGGTACACGAAGGTATTATTGGCAATGCCTATTTTGCAAAAGGCTGGTATGCCAATAACCGCAAGCCCATTGGTACCGGTAAAGTAATACCCGTGCCTGCAACGCTCAATTGGGATCTCTGGCAGGGGCCGGCACCATTGGAAGATTACCGCGATAACCTGGTGCATTACAATTGGCATTGGTTCTGGAACTGGGGTACCGGCGAAGCCTGCAATAATGGTACACACGAAATTGACTGTATGCGCTGGGCGCTGGGGGTTGATTTTCCTACCAAAGTAAATTCTGCCGGTGGCCGGTATGCAGCAAAAGACGATTGGCAGACACCGGATACCCAAACCATTAGTTTTGAATTTGGCAACAATAAATCCATTGCCTGGGAAGGCATTAGTTGCAATAACTACAGCGTACAGGGCAGCGGCCGGGGGTTTGTGGTGTATGGCGATAAAGGCACGCTGGTAAACAAAGGCGGCGATGATTACAAAATCTTTGATGTCGGTAATAAACTCATTGCAGAAAGCAAGGATGTGGTAAGCACTGATACCATTAATACTGCCGGTCCGGGTGCAACGTTAGATGGCTATCATTTCAGCAATTTTATAGATGCCATACAAAAGGATACGCCGCTGAATGGAGAAATTGCCGAAGGGCATAAAAGTGTGTTGCTTTGTCACCTGGGTAATATTTCGCAACGTGTGGGTCGCACTTTAACCTGCAACCCTGCCGATGGTGGCAGAATCATTAATGATAAAGCCGCACAACAACTTTGGGGAAGAACGTACCGGCAAGGCTGGCAACCGAACGCTTAAATTGTGTTGAGTGTTGGGTGTTGAGTGTTGTGTGTATATCTACCCAATAAGTCTATGCTCATAACGCTTAATTCTTAATTATTAATTCTTAATTATTAAAAATGTCTTCAAGAAGAAATTTTATTCAGCAATCTGTTGCCGGCCTCGGCGCTGCTGCGGTATTGCCCTTGCTGGGTCAGTCGGCCATGGCAGCGGGTCGTGAAACTACAGACAGCAACCTGCAACTGGGCATCGCCGGTTTTACTTTTTACAAGTTTGATGCGGAGAAATCTATTGCCATGATGAACAGGGTGAATATAAAAAATCTTTCGCTCAAAGATTTTCATTTGCCGCTGAACAGTTCGCCCGAAAAAATTCAAAGTGTACTCGCACAATTTGCTGCAGGTGGTATTACCATCTATGCAGTGGGCGTTATTTACATGAAAACAAAAGAAGCGGTAGATGATGCTTTTGAGTACGCCAAAAAAGTGGGTGTGTCGCTCATTGTGGGTGTTCCCAACCCGGAGCTGCTGGATTATACGGAAGAAAAAGTAAAAAGCACCAATATCCGCATCGCCATTCACAACCATGGGCCTGAAGATAAACTGTACCCGAGCCCAAAAAATGTGTACGACCTTATTAAAAACCGCGATGAAAGGGTCGGCCTCTGTATTGATATAGGCCATTCTATGCGTGCCGGACAAGACCCTGCCAAAGCCGTGCTTGAATACAACAAACGCGTTTTTGATTTGCACATTAAAGATGTTTCTGCCGCGGTAAAAGATGGCAAAGCCATGGAAGTAGGCAGGGGCGTCATTGATTTTACGGCACTGGTAAAAGCGCTCAATAAAATAAAATACAAAGGTTTTTGCAGTTTTGAATTTGAAAAAGATATGTCTGATTCACTGCCAGGCCTTGCAGAATCTGAAGGCTTTTTCAGAGGCGTTATAAAAACCGTTGGATAGAAAAAACGATTTTGCGATTTTTTGATTTTGCGATTTCTTTTGCAACAATTTTTTTAGCCATTGCATTTTTTTGCAGTGGCTTTTTTGTTGCATGATTGGTTGGTAGATAACCGAAGTCTAGTCTCGAAGCTGCAAAAAAAAGCACGGTGTTGGACTTCGGTTATCTGGTTGCTGTCGCTGCGAAATAAGATACCCGAAGTGTGTTTACCATTCTTCAGTTTCCCAAAATTTTTAGACTTCGGGTATCAAGCGCGGTCCTAGATAACCGAAGTCTGATCTTGAATTTGCAAAAAAAGAGCAGGGTGTTACAGACTTCGGTTATCTGGCTGCTACTGCGAAATAAGATACCCGAAGTCTGTTTACTATTCTTCAGTTTCCCGAAATTTTTAGACTTCGGGTATCAAGCGCAGTCGTAAATAACCGAAGTCTAGTCTCGAAGCTGCAAAAACAGCAGGGTGTTACAGACTTCGGTTATCTGATTGCTCTTGCTGCGAAATAAGATACCCGAAGTCTGTTTACTATTCTTCAGTTTCCCGAAATTTTTAGACTTCGGGTATCAAGCGCAGTCGTAAATAACCGAAGTCTAGTCTCGAAGCTGCAAAAACAGCAGGGTGTTACAGACTTCGGTTATCTGATTGCTCTTGCTGCGAAATAAGATACCCGAAGTCTGTTTACTATTCTTCAGTTTCCCGAAATTTTTAGACTTCGGGTATCAACTGGTGTCATAGATAACCGAAGTCTAATCTCGAACTTGCAAAAAAAAGCAGGGTGTTACAGACTTCGATTATCTCATTGCGCTGTCACTGCGAAATAAGATACCCGAAGTCTGATAACACTATTCTTCAGTTTCTCCGAATGTTGAGACTTCGGGTATCGAGCGCGGTCGTAGATAACCGAAGCCTAATATGGATGGTTGCAAAATAAAACAGCATGTTACTGACTTCGGTTATCTGGTTGCCATGCGATCTAAATCCATCAGCTTAGCCCTTTTTCCTTAATTTTAACCACTTTAACAACTTCAACGTGAACTTACTTAAACCGTTACTCTATCTGTTTCCCATTACGCTTGCCGCCGCACATTTTTTGGCGGGTTGCGGAGACAATGCAAAGAATGAGGCCGCCGCACCACGCCCTGCTGCCGGTGCTAACAAACAAATGGTATCGCAGGTTGAAGCCTACGTAGTAAAAACACAATCACTCGGCGCCAGTGTGGAGGTACCCGGCTCTTTGATTGCCAACCAATCTACCGAACTGAATCCTGAAATTTCGGGCCGTATTGTACAACTTAATGTAAGCGAGGGTAGGCAGATAAGCAAAGGCATGCTCATCGCCAAATTGTACGACGGCGATTTACAGGCCACCTTAAAAAAATTGCAGGTGCAACTGCAGATTGCCAACCAGAATGAGCAACGGTCGTCACAACTTATCAAAATACAAGGCATTAGTCAACAGGATTACGATGCCAGCCTGCTCAATGTAAATAATATAAAGGCAGATATTGAAGTAACCCAGGCCACCATCATCAAAACAGAGATCAGGGCGCCATTCAATGGCAAGGTAGGTTTGAAAAACATTAGCATGGGTGCATTTGTAACACCCGCAACCGTGGTGGCTACCATACAGCAAACAGATATCTTAAAGCTTGATTTTTCAGTGCCGGAAAAATACATAGCCCAAATTAAAACGGGGCAAAAAGTAAATTTTACCACCGAAGGCAGCAGCAAGCCGTATACGGCTACCATCATGGCCACAGAATCTGGCGTAACGCAGGAAACACGCAGCCTCTCCATCCGCGCCATTGTGCAAAACAAAGAGGCAGGCCTGGTACCCGGCGTTTTTGCCAAAGTGATACTTCATTTTGAGCCAGACCCCAATGCCATTGTGGTGCCCACGCAATCTATTATTCCGCAGGCAAGGGGTAAAAAAGTAATTGTGTACAGAGGCGGCATCGCCAAATTTACCGATGTAACCACCGGTATCAGGGATTCTGCCACCGTGCAAATTACCAGCGGACTGCAAGCGGGTGATACCATTGTAACCACCGGTTTGCTGAGCACGAGGCCCGATGCTAAAATACAGGTAACAAAGATCATCAATTAACAACACGCAATTACAGCGTTTATTGTTTTGCTGGATCAACACGGCTGTAATCTATAACCATTAACAGTAAACGATTTTTGGCATGAACATATCTGAACTCAGCCTCCGCCGCCCGGTACTGGCCATTGTAATGAATATCATTATCGTGGTGTTTGGTATCATTGGGTTTAAGTTTTTGGGTATACGAGATTATCCTGCCATTGATCCACCTAATGTAAATGTGCGTACTTCTTATTCGGGCGCCAATGCAGACATTATAGAAACCCAGGTTACCGAGCCGCTTGAAAAATCTATCAACGGTATAGCCGGCGTTCGCAACATTACTTCCTCCAGCAGTAATGGCACTAGCAGCATCAATGTGGAGTTTGATCTCAACATTAACCTGGAAGCGGCCGCCAATGATGTACGCGATAAAGTTTCGCAGGCCGTGCGGTCGTTACCGCCCGACCTGGAAGCACCGCCCGTGGTGTCAAAAGCTGATGCCAGTTCAGACGCCATTCTCTCTATGACCATTACCAGCAACACCCGTAACCAGTTGCAAGTAACAGAGTATGCCAACAACGTGCTGGTGGAGCGGCTGCAAACCATTCCGGGTGTAAGCGGCATACAAATCTGGGGAGAGAAACGGTATGCGATGCGCATCTGGCTCGACCCGGCCAAACTATCTGCTTACGGCCTTGCACCGGTAGATGTGCAGGCAGCCCTATCTAAAGAAAACGTGGAACTTCCTTCTGGCAAAATATCGGGCAATGCAACAGAACTTACTGTGCGCACTTTTGGGCGATTGAATACAGAAGAGGAGTTCAACAATATCATTATTAAAAACAGCAATGGCGCAGACATCCGTGTAAAAAATATTGGCGAAGCCGTGCTGGGCCCGGAAAATGAAGAAACCATTTTAAAAGAAAGCGGCGTACCCATGATTGCGCTGGCTATTGTACCGCAACCCGGTTCCAATTACGTGGCCATTTCAAATGAGTTTTACAAACGGCTTAACGAGATAAAAAAAGATGTGCCGCCCGATGTTAAGATCAATATTGCGCTCGACAATACCAGTTTCATTAAAAAATCAATTTCTGAAGTACAGGAAACACTGATTATATCAATCGTACTGGTGATTCTGATTATTTATTTGTTCTTCCGCGACTGGCTGATTGCCATACGCCCGCTAATTGATATACCGGTATCGTTGATTGGTGCCTTCTTCATCATGTATATCATGGGGTATACCATCAACGTGTTATCACTGCTGGCTATTGTACTGGCAACGGGGCTGGTGGTAGATGATGGCATTGTGGTAACCGAAAATATTTATAAAAAGATGGAACGCGGCATGAACAAGTGGCAGGCTGCGCTGGAAGGTTCCAAAGAAATATATTTTGCCGTTATTGCTACGTCTATTACGCTGGCGGTTGTATTTCTACCGATTATTTTTTTACAGGGTTTTGTGGGCAGCCTTTTCCGCGAGTTTGGTATTGTGGTGGCAGGCGCTGTGCTGATCTCCGCCTTTGTATCGCTTACCCTTACACCCGTACTTAATGTAAAATTAACGCGCAAAGGCGCACATAAACACTCGTGGTTCTATACTAAAACAGAACCTTTTTTTCAGTGGATGGAAAATGGATATAAAGCATCCCTCACACGTTTTATGAAAGTGCGCTGGGTAGCTTTTATTATCATTGCTATTTGTGCCGCCATCATTTATTTCATCGGTGGCAACCTGCAATCTGAACTGGCACCCATGGAAGACAGGAGCCAGTTCAGGCTGGCGGTATCGGGCCCTGAGGGAACTTCGTTTGATGCCATGGATAAGTACATTACCCGCCTCTCTAACCTGATGATTGATTCTGTGCCGGAAAATCAAATTGTACTAACGGTAACCTCCCCGGGCTTTATGGGTTCGGGTAATGCCAATACAGGCTTTGTTCGCGTAACACTTGTAGACATTAATGAAAGGCACAGATCTCAACAGGAGATAGTAAATATGATCAACCGCAACCTGCCCAGGTACAATGAAGGGCGGGCATTTGCCATACAGGAAGAAACCATTTCTGTAAACCGCCGCGGTGGCCAACCCGTACAGTTTGTGGTTCAGAATAATAATTTTGAAAAATTGACGCAGGTTCTGCCCAAATTTTTAGAGGAAGCCAACAAGAGTACAGTATTGCAGCAGGTAGATGTGGATCTTAAATTTAATAAACCAGAATTACGGGTACAGATAGACCGTATAAAAGCGGCTGAACTGGGTGTAAGTGTAAATGATATTTCTGAAACTTTGCAACTGGCCTACAGCAACCGCCGGCTGGGATACTTCACCAAAGAAGGAAAGCAGTACCAGGTAATGGGCCAGGTAGCGCGCGATGACCGCGATGACCCAAATGATATGAAATCATTGTTTGTAAGAAATACCCGTGGCGATATGATTAGCCTCGATAACCTGGTGAACGTGGAGGAGTCCAACACACCCCCGACTATTTTTCATTTCAACAGGTATAAATCCGCCACCATCTCCGCCGGCCTGCAACCAGGCAAAACCATTGCAGACGGCATCAAAGAAATGGAACGCATCTCAGATAAATTAACCGACGAATCATTTGCAACTTCACTGTCTGGTTCATCTAGAGACTTTGCTGAAAGTGCCAGCAATACCAGCTTTGCTTTTTTACTGGCGCTGGGTTTAATTTTTCTGATTCTTGCCGCGCAGTTTGAAAGTTTTGTTGATCCATTTATTATCATGGTTACCGTACCACTGGCCATTGCGGGCGCAGCATTATCGCTGTGGTTGTTTGGGCATACACTCAATATCTTTTCGCAGATAGGTATGATTATGCTGGTGGGACTGGTAACAAAAAATGGAATCCTAATTGTTGAGTTTGCCAATCAAAATCGTTTGAAAGGTATGAAGCGGGGAGAAGCAGCCATCTTTTCGGCCACGCAAAGGTTGCGGCCAATTCTGATGACCAGCCTGGCCATGTCGCTGGGTGCATTGCCGCTGGCACTATCATTGGGTGCTGCGGCTACCAGCCGTATCCCATTGGGTGTTGTAATTGTGGGAGGCATTTTGTTTTCGCTGATACTAACGTTGTTTGTAATACCTGCCATGTATTCTTATCTTTCATCGGCCAAAAAAAGAAGTGCGCTGGATGATCTTACTTTAGCCACCACCAAAGAAACAAGTGCGGAACCCGTATAAAATTGCAAACATGAGATTGACCCGTCTATTGATAGGTGCAGCGTTATTATTGGTTGCTGGTACCGCTGCCGCACAAAAAAAACTTTCGCTAGAAGAAGCGGTGGCTACCGCATTGCAGAATAACTACGATATACAGATCTCCAAAAACGATTCACTGGTGGCCATTCTGGATTATGGTTACCGCTACGGCGCATTGCTACCCCAATTGAACGCCACCGCAGGCACCATTTGGAATAACAACAACCAACGCCAAACCCTGGCAGATGGTACAAAACGTGAACAAGGCGGCATACGCTCGCACAACTCATCTGCATCGCTCGCGCTTAACTGGACGCTGTTCGACGGTTTGAAAATGTTTGCGACCATTGAAAAAGGCAAGCAGTATGTACAACTGGGCAGTCTTACCATTAAAAACCAGGTTACCAATACGGTGGCCGATGTGGTGAACAATTATTATAATATTGCTGCCCAGAAACAACAGCTCAAAGCCATCCGTGAGCAGATGTCGGTAAGTGAAGAGCGTGTAAAGCTGGCGCAAAACCGGCTGGATATTGGTGTGGGCGCAAAGCCGGATGTGTTGCAAAGCAAAGTAGACCTGAATGCCCAACGCGCCAACATTCTTGCACAGGAAACACTGATTGCACAGCTAAAAGAACAGCTTAACCAGGCAATGAACGTGGCGCCGCTTACGGCATATGATGTAGAAGACAGTATTCCTATCAACAACGATTTAAACCTCGGCGCCATTCAGAACAACATAGAACAAACCAATCCATTATTGCAGGTGGCTAAAAAAACAATTGATATTTCAGCACTTACTTTAAAAGAAAGAAGGGCTGAGTTGTTCCCGGTGCTGTCTTTTAATTCTGCTTATAACTTCAGCCGTACCACCAATGCCACGGTAATCAATAATTTCTCGTTGCTGTTTAATCAAAACAAAGGGTTTAATTATGGCTTTACGCTGGCTGCGCCCATCCTCAATAATTTTAACCAGAAAAGACTGGTAAAGCAGGCGCAATTAGATGTGCGGTACCAGCAATTGCTGTACGACCGCGAACGATTGCTCCTGCACCTGCGTGTAAACAATGCATTTACTGCCTTTACACAGCAGCAAAAGGCATTGGCACTGGAAGAAGATAATATTTTGCTGGCCAAAGAAAATGTATCTATTATTCTGCAGACGCTTAGGCTGGGTGCTGCCACCATTATTCAATTGCGCGAAGCACAGCAAAGCCTTGAAAATGCCTACAACCGGTTAATCACGGCCAGGTATAACACCAAAGTGGCGGAAACCGAATTGCGGCGGTTGAAAGGTGATTTGGTGCAGTGATGCTCACCCCGACGCCTGACCTCACCCCCGGCCCCTCTCCGCCAAAGGCGGAGAGGGGTGCCCCTCCGTAAAAGGGTTTATTAATTAATGGCTTTTCAAGTTGCTAAAGTTTTCCGGGACGTATAATTTGCTAACGGATAGGTGTAGTTGTAGTACAAGGTTAGTATACTGGGCAGATGTATAACTTGCGCGGAGACTTAAAAATGTAAGCAAAGCTGCACAATAGTCTTTTCAAGATACCAAAGTTTTCCGGGACGTATGTTTCACTAACGTATACGCGTAGTTGTATTACAGTGTTAATATACTGCGCAGCTGTACAACCTTCGGAGAGACTTAAAAATGTAATCAATGCTGCACAGAGGCGCCCCTCGCCGTCGCAGATGGAGAGGGGCCGGGGGTGAGGAAGTGAGGTCAATTCAGCTGCAAATGCGGCAGCCGGTACGTCAGCCCATCCAGCACATAAATTTCATCTACTTCGTACATCCAGAATTTAAAGAGAGGCGATTTGGAAAGATATTCATCCACCGCGGCTTTGTCTTCTGCACTGATGGTGATCCAAATTTTTTTACTTTCCAGCGATACGGCGTAGTGGTCTATTACTTCCTTGTTAATAAGCGAATTGATGTATTTCCGGTGTTTGGGTATCAGCCCATTGATCTCATCATCTATCTCGAAACTGATCGTTACCTGGAATTTCTTAATCTCCATATGATGTCCTTCGTCTTTTATTGGAATAGGGTACGTGCTTCCATAATATAACGGCAAACATTAGAAAATAGTTTCATAAAAATGTCATAATTATCAACATTTTATATTGTCCAGGGCACAATATTATTCACCCATTCTGGCCGGTAAGGTGCAGTAATTCGAATGTAATTGTCTGTATACCCCTCCATCATCTCATTTTTTGCCGCTTTTTCAAACAGCACCTGTCTTGACTGACCCGCGTGTTGCTGCGTGAAATATTGCATCTTCATATAAGACAAGTTGCGCAGGGTTTTGTTTCTTTCCAAACGGGTATTAATAGGCACTACCGGTTGAATATCCAGCGCCTTGGTATTGTCGCGCTCAGAATAGGTGAATACATGCAAATATGAAACATCCAGCTGCTGCAAAAAACTAAACGTGTCATTAAAATCAGCAGCGGTCTCCCCGGGAAAGCCCACAATTACATCTACACCAATGGCGCAATGCGGCATTAAAGATTTGATGCGTTGTACGCGGTCCGCATACAGCTCGCGCTGGTAGCGCCGGCGCATCAAGCCTAAGATTTTATTGCTGCCGCTTTGCAATGGAATATGAAAATGCGGCATAAACTTCTTGCTTTTGGCTACTAACGCAATAATATCGTTGGTGAGCAGGTTGGGCTCAATAGAAGAAATGCGGTAACGTTGAATGCCGGGTACGCGGTCGAGCGCAGTAACCAGGTCAAAAAAGTTTTCCTGGTTATCGATACCGCTGGGGCCTTTGCCAAAGTCGCCCAGGTTTACCCCGGTCAGAATGATTTCTTTCACCCCTTTAGCGGCCAGTCCTTCTGCGGTTGTTACCACGTTGGCAACGGTATCGCTACGGCTTTTTCCGCGGGCCATGGGTATGGTGCAGAACGAACAATTATAACTACAGCCATCCTGTACTTTTAAAAAAGTACGGGTGCGGTCGTTCACAGAAAAAGATGCATGGAAGCCCTGCACTTCATCAATATCGCAGCTGCAAATTTTGGCAGAATCACCCTTGCTCAGTTCTCTAAGATGGTGGGCAATATTGAATTTTTCTGCGGCGCCCAATACCAGGTCTACGCCAGGTATCGCCGCAATCTCTTTCGGTTTTAACTGGGCGTAACAGCCGGTAATCACAACCAGGCTCTCCGGGTTGGCGCGCTGAATGCGGCGTACCAGGTGGCGGCATTCCTTGTCGGCATTATCGGTTACCGAGCAGGTATTGATAACATACACATCGGCCTGTTCTTCAAAAGGGCGTTTTTCAAATCCTTCGTTTTCCAGCAGGCGCGAGATGGCCGAGGTTTCCGAAAAGTTCAGTTTACAACCCAAGGTATGAAAAGCCACTGTTTTTGCCGTTGCCATGGCCGCGAAGGTAAGCGGGATTTAGGAATTGGGAATTAGGAATTAGGAATTGGGAATTGGGAATTTGGGATTGCGGCTGACTGGTTTCAAAAAGCGTCTCGTGCTTTGGCGTTGTACCCCCATCGGGGTACTTTATGGGTAGAAAAGATGGGTGTGGTTGGGCAGTTCTGTAGAAACGGGTTATGCAAAACACTGGCAAATGTATCCATGAGCACACCCTTATGTTCAGCGGGTTATTTTTATCGGCCTATTTCAAATCCATGAATATCAGTACATTTGTTTTAACGCTCAGCATTGTAGTTATCATTTGAAACAGCGGTGTTGATATTGTATAAATCAATCATTACTAAATAAGTATACAATATTTCGCCCATTAAAATAGACATGAAAAAAGCGCTGCCCTATATTTTTCTTGCTGTGCTGGTGGTAATTGCATTGCTGGTGAAACGCTGTAACCAGGGCGGGCCCACCACCGAAAATCCATCCCGCGAAACAGTTACCGTAAACCGCAACCGTGGGCTCGACCGGCGGGTTGCTTATCTTGAATATACCCAACATGCCAAATGCCGCATGGAATGCCGACATATAACACAGGAAGAAGTAAAAGATATCTTGCAAACCGGGCAAATCAACTATCGCAAAAGCGAGGCACAGGGCCGTCCATGCCCCACGTATGCGCTGGAAGGTTATTCGACCGGTCAACAGCACCTGCGCATTGTGTTTGCCCAGTGTGACACAAAAACCAAGGTGGTTACCTGTATTGACCTCGATACTGAATTTGAATGCCACTGCCCGGGCGATGACAATAAACATGAGCGCTAACTGCGGCTACCCTTACCATGAACCCCCTCCTTAAAGTAATACGCATTATTTACAGCCTCTACGCCATACTCACGTTTGTGGCGTTGTTGCTGGTGATTTTTCCGTTTGTGTTACTCGCCTCACTGTTCGGAAAAATTCAAGGCGGTAATATTATTTACTGGATCTGCGGCATCTGGTCGGATGTATGGTTTTTTTTAATCGGCGTATGGTCGAGAAAGCAGCTATTGGCCGGTGCACCGCGCAAAGACCAGCAGTATATTTTTGTGGCCAACCATATTTCTTATATGGATATACCCATGATTGTAAAAACCATCCGGCAACCTACGCGCGCACTCGGCAAAGCAGAAATTGCAAAAGTACCAGTGTTTGGTTTTTTGTACCGCTATGGCGCCATCATGGTAGACCGCAGCAGCCCCGAAGCCCGCAAGAAGAGTGTGATGCAACTCAAATCGGTATTGCGCAAAGGGATATCCGTGTTTATTTTTCCAGAAGGAACATTTAATGAAACCGGGCAGCCGCTGAAAGATTTTTATGATGGGGCTTTCCGCATTGCCATAGAATCGCAAACGCCATTGCTGCCGGTCATTTTTCCGGATACCGTACAACGTTTGCATTACAGCAGCATTTTATCATTTACACCCGGCCGTTGCAGGGCGGTGTTTCTTGAACCGATACCAGTTGAAGGATTAACCGTTGATGATATGCCTGCTTTAAAAACGAAAGTGTATAAAAGGATGGAATCTGCGTTGAGGGAATTTTGAGATTTTGAGATTGCGGGATTGCGGATTGCGGGATTTCGCGAGGCAAATATTAGCCGCAGATTCGCAGATTGCAAAAAAGTAATGTGTGCAAATTCCTCTAGTAATTTAACGCCATCATTTTATCAATGGAAGTTAACGCAGTATTTTTATTCACGAACAAATTGTAGTATTGAACGTTGTTTAAATACATCTCAAAATCTCAAAATCTCAAAATCTCAAAATCGAGAAATCTCAAAATCGAGAAATCTCAAAATCTCAAAATCTAAAATTTTTTGCAGGAGCCGGCATTACATAGCAACGAATTGTTTTCTGTTAGCAACAACCTGTTTGCAGAAGTGATCATTCCATTGGCGTTGCCCCGTAATTACACCTGGGCCGTACCTACTCATTTGCAAGACCAGGTAAAGTCTGGCTGCCGGGTAGAAGTGGTGTTGAAAAATAAAAAATATGCCGGCCTGGTAAAACGCCTGCATACCGATGCGCCTGCTGCATTTGAACCCAAAGACATTATTAACCTGTTGGATGCAGAGCCCATCATCTTTCCCCAACAACAAGCCCTCTGGCAATGGATGGCCAATTATTATTTGTGCAGCGAAGGAGAAGTAATGCAGGCCGCACTGCCAACTCATTTTAAACTGAGCAGTGAAACCATCTTATTGTTTAATGAAGAAATAGGCGATGATTTTAGTCATTTGGATAACGACGAATTTTTAGTGGCAGAAGCGTTGCTTATCAAAAAAGAACTTAAACTAACCGAAGTGCAACAGTTGCTGGATGCCAACCATGTGTACCCGGTTATAAAGCGACTGATCGACAAAAACGTTTGTTTTGTGTGGGAAGAACTGAAAAATAATTATAAAGAAAAAAAAGAAACCTTTGTCATCCTCAACCCGCAATATGATACAGATGAACAAATGAGCGAACTGCTCAACAATTGGGGACGTGCACCCAAACAGATGGAACTGCTGCTGGCGTTTTTACACCTGTCTAAAACTGCGGGCGAAGTAACCCAAACCGAACTACTTAAAAAGTCTGGCGCCACAGCCTCACAGTTAAAAGGCCTTACCGATAAAAATATTCTGAGTGCCGAGAAAAAATCGGTGGATAGACTTAAACAACTCCCTAAAAGCATTGCGCTGGATTTTACACTCAGTCCATCGCAGGAAACCGCGTTGCAAGAGGTGTATACCGCGCTGGAACAGAAAAATGTATGCCTGTTGCACGGTGTTACTTCCAGCGGTAAAACACAAGTATACATGAAGCTGATGGCCGATATGCTGCAGCAGGGTAAACAGGTGTTGTACATGCTGCCCGAAATTGCACTAACGGCGCAGGTTATACGCAGGTTACAAAAACATTTTGGCGGCTATATACTTATTTATCATTCCAAGTTCAGTCAGAATGAGCGGGTAGAAATCTGGAATAAAGTAAAGAGTGGCGAAGCAAGAATAGTTTTGGGGGCGAGGTCGTCTTTATTTTTGCCTTTCAATAACCTCGGGCTGGTTATTTGCGATGAAGAGCACGACACCTCATACAAACAACAAGACCCTGCTCCCCGTTATCATGCCCGCGATGCAGCGGTGTATTTTGCTTCTTTATTCAATGCAAAGGTATTGCTGGGCAGTGCCACGCCTTCCATTGAAAGCTACTACAATGCCACCGCCGGCAAATATGCATTGGTAACCCTCACAGAACGGTTTGGCAATATGCCCATGCCCGTAATTGAAATGGTAAATACCCGGCAAATAAAAATGCCCGACCGAAGCAAGGTGATTATTTCCGCACCCATGCAGGAAGCTATTGCACACAGCCTGCAGCACAACCGCCAGGTAATCCTGTTCCAAAACCGGCGGGGCTATTCTCCTTACCAGGTTTGCCAAACCTGCGGCTGGATACCGCATTGCCTGCAGTGCGATGTATCGCTAAGCTATCATAAAACCAAAGGCAAATTGTTATGCCACTACTGCGGTACGGTGTACCCGTTGGTTATTACCTGCGAAGCCTGCGGCAACCACCTGTTTGCGCAGCAGAATTTTGGAACGGAGAAAATAGAGGAGAGCCTGCAGGAAATATTTCCGCAAGCCAGGATTGCCCGTATGGATGCAGACAGCATCAAAGGCAAACATGGGCACGATGCATTGATACAACAATTTGAGCAAAAGCGGGTAGACATTATGGTGGGTACGCAAATGGTGGTGAAAGGGCTCGACTTTGAAAACGTGGAGCTGGTGGGCATCCTTGATGCCGATGCTATTTTGGGTTTTACCGATTTCAGGGTCAACGAACGCGGGTTTCAATTGATGGAACAAGTGAGTGGCCGGGCGGGCAGAAAAGATACGACTGGTAAAGTGCTGGTGCAGGTACGAAATCCCCAGCACCCGGTGTTATTGAAAGTGCAGCAACATGATTACGCGGGCTTTTACCAAGAAGAAATAGAAGGGCGCAAACAATTTTTTTATCCGCCATTTTCTCGCATCATAAATATTGTTTTCAGGCATAAAGACGCGGTCGTTGTACAGTTGGCATCCCAATATTTTGCTGCACAGTTAAAGCCTTTCCTTGAAAATTATATGATTGGCCCCGCCCAACCGGTGGTCAATAGAGTGCGCAATTTATATTTGATGGAGCTAATGCTGAAACTCCCAAAAGACAGCCATGTCATTCAGCAGGCAAAAGGATTGATGTATACTTCAACTGCAATGATGCATGCAGACAAACGGTTCCGCAGTGTGCAGGTGGTGCCTGATGTAGACCCGGTATAATGTGCTAATGTGCTAATTCGTTTGCTTGGTTTTATAGAACGCAGATTTTCATGATTGTGATGAGGACAAATGATTTTTCCCTCTGCTAGCGCTGTTGGCTCTGCCCGAAACCTTTTGCCGCTCGGCGAAGCACATCAGCCATCATCACATCAGACATCAGACATCAGCGATCACGCATATTTAAGCAAATAATCTTTTAATTGCACAAACTCAGCATCCATCACTACTGCTGTTTTTCGCCGCCGTTGTTGGTGTTATCATCAACAACCCCACCACCACTTAGCCCATAAGGTACGCCTTTAGCAATTCAAAATCAGCGTCCATGGCAACCGCTTCTTTCTTATTTTTAAGCACCGCACCCACCACATCCGGAATAGGAACTGCTTTCTCAATCACCGGTTCCACTACATCATAAAATTTAACCGGGTGAGCGGTTTCAAGAAAGATGCCCTTACCGCCGGGGTGTTGCTGCTGGTAGCGGTTCAATGCTATGTACCCTACAGCACCATGCGGATCCATTAAATACTGATGTTGATCGTAGACTTCTTTTAGCGCTATGCGTGTTTCATCATCGCTGATGCTATAACTGCTCAATACTTTTTTCAGATCGCCCAGTTGCTGATGAAACAGTTCCAGTATGCGCACAAAGTTGCTGGGGTTACCTACATCCATGGCATTGGAGATGGTGGCAACCGATTTTTTTATTTCGTATTGAGCGGTGCGCAGAAATTCGGGCACGGTGTTGTTGGCATTGCAGGCGGCAATAAAATGTTCTACCGGCAAGCCGCTGATATGGGCCAGTATGCCCGCGCAAATGTTTCCAAAATTGCCACTTGGTACGGCTACCACCGGGGGAGCGCTTTTATCGGCCCATTGCTTCCATGCAAAGAAATAATAAAACTGCTGCGGCAGCCAGCGCGCCACATTGATGGAATTGGCAGAAGTGAGAAATAATTGCTTGTTGATGTCTGTATCGGTAAAAGCCTGTTTTACCATTTGCTGGCAATCATCGAATGTACCGTTGACTTCTATGGCGCGAATATTTTTACCGAGCGTGGTGAGTTGTTTTTCCTGTACCAGGCTCACTTTGCCCGAGGGATATAAAATGACTACGTCTACGCCCTCCACTCCATAAAAACCATTGGCCACGGCGCCCCCAGTATCACCCGAAGTAGCCACCAGTACGGTTACTTTTTTATTGTTGTCTTTTACAAAGTAACCCAGGCAGCGGCTCATGAAGCGTGCACCAATATCTTTGAAAGCCAGGGTAGGGCCGTGAAACAATTCCAGCGAGGCAATGTTATCGGTAACAGGAACGAGTGGAATGTTAAAATTTACCGTTTCTGCGGCAATGCGCTGCAGTTCCTGTTTGGGTATGCTATCGCCTGCATATGGACTAATAACGGTATACGCAATTTCTTCATTGCTGTATTTTTCAATGTTGTTGATGAGGTCTTTGCTCACCTGCGGAATATGCTCAGGAAAATACAGGCCTTTATCTGGTGCTTGCCCGTTTATGGTAGCTTCTTTAAAATCTACTACCGGCGATTGTTTATTTAAACTGTAATATTTCATTGTTTACCTCCCGACCCAGTAAATGGGAATGCTGATCTAAAAAATAAAGTATGTTCTTAAAATTACTTAAACAAAAATGGTTCGCACAGAGCCGGCAGAGCTAGCAGAGATTCGGCCCCTTCCGACTTCCCCCGGCTGGGTGAAAGCCATCCTTGCACAGCCCACGCTTTTCGATGTCTCTAATTCATTTTTGAAATCGTTTATTGCAAGGCATGTAACGATCATTATGAATCATCACAATCATCACAATCCGCGTTCCATCAGCGCGTCGCGGCATTTACACATCAGCACATCTACACATTATCACATTATTTTTACGCCTTCAGTATTAAGTGTGGTAACATAGGTTTTAAAATCGATGCCTACTTTTTGAAATATCTCTGTCATCAATTCTTCAATTTGCCTGGCTACGCTTTCTTCCTTGCTCAGCATAAAAATAGACGGCCCTGATCCGGAAATACCGCCGCCCAACGCACCTGCGGCCATGCTTTTTGTTTTTACTTCATCAAAGCCCGGTATCAAAATGCTGCGGACGGGTTCTATAATCACATCTTCCAGCGAACGGCTAATAAGTTCATAATCGCCTTTCATAAAACCAGCTACCAGTCCGGCAATATTGCCCCATTGTTTAATGGCATCTTTCAGCAATACTTCTTTGCGCAAGATCTGTCGCGCGTCTGAGGTTTTTACTTCAATCTGCGGATGCACTACTGTAACGTACATAGGCGGCGCGCTCAGTTGAATAATATCCAGCGGAAATATGGATCTAATCAATGTAACGCCGCCGTAAATGCAGGGTGCAATGTTATCGGCATGCTTTACACCGCTGGCCAGTTTTTCGCCATTCATGGCAAATCGTACCAGGTCTTCTTTCGAAAAAAAGTTATTGAGCAAATGATTGGCTGCTACTACAGCGCCGGCAGAACTGGCCGCGCTGGAACCCAGGCCGCTGCCGGGTTTAATGCATTTATTTACCACCAGGTCAAAGCCAATGTTCTTGTCGTGGTACTCCTGCATCAGTGCAATCAATCCAGCGCCAGCAACATTCTGTGCGGGTGCGGTGGGCAAATCGTACGCATCTGTATGTTGGATGCGTATGCCCGGTTCATTGCTCAGGCTGAGTTCCATAATATCCTGCGGATCGTTCAATGCCATACCCAGCACATCAAAACCACACACCAGGTTGGCTACGGTTGCCGGGGCTATAATTTTTACGCTCGTCATTGCGGTTACATTTTTGCTGCGCGAATAATATCTGCAAATACACCAGAGGCGGTTACTTCTGCTCCTGCGCCGGCGCCTTTTACTACCAGCGGCTGCTCGGGGTAACGTTCAGTGTAAAACAACACCACATTGTCTTTTCCGTAGAGGTGATAAAAATCGCTCTGCGGGTCAATGTGCTGCAGGCCTACCCCTGCCACCTGCGCGCCGTTGGCAATACCCGAGGGTGCATAAGAAGCTACAAACTTCAGTTTTTTTCCGGCACTGGCTGCGGCGTCGTATAATTTTTTAAAATGATCTTCTTCTTTGGCCATGGCAGTATAAAAATCGGCCACAGAACCCTTCATGCATGATGCCGGCATGAACGTTTCATTGCTGATCTGTTCCATTTCAAGTTGGGCGCCGGTTTCGCGGGCCAGTATCATAATCTTGCGCATCACATCGGTTCCGCTGAGATCCAGCCGGGGATCCGGTTCTGTATACCCTTCATCCTGCGCCTGTTTTACCACATCGGCAAATTTGGTAGTACCATTGTAATGGTTAAAAACAAAATTGAGCGTACCACTCAGCACTGCTTCAATTTTATTTATTTTATCGCCGCTGCGCAGCAGGTCGTTCAACGTACCAATTACAGGAAGGCCGGCACCCACATTGGTTTCAAAAAGGAAAACACAATTGTGCTCGCGTGCAAGGTCTTTCAGGCTTTTATAATATTCATATGGGGAGGAGCATGCTACCTTGTTACAGGCCACTACTGAAATGCTGCGTTGTAGCAATTGATCGTAAATCATGGCTACAGCGTCGTTGGCGGTAATGTCTACAAACACCGAATTGCGGAGGTTCTTTTGTTGTATGGTGGTCACAAACGACTGAAGGTTCATGGGTTCGCCATTCTGCAGCAGCTCTTTCCATTTGCTGAGATTGATACCATCATCATTGAACAGCATTTTTTTACTGTTGGCAATGCCTATTACGCGTACCTGTAACCGAAGATGGTGCTGCAGGTAATTTTGTTGCTGCTGCAGCTGCGCTATCAGCTTGCTGCCTACATTGCCCACACCGGTAATAAACAAGTTTACCTGTTTGTAAGTGGTTTCAAAAAACTCCTCGTGCAGAATATTGATCGCTTTCTTTACATCGGCAGTAGCAATAACTGCAGAAATATTTCTTTCTGACGACCCCTGCGCAATGGCGCGTACGTTTACACCGTTGCGGCCAAGCGCTCCAAACATTTTACCACTGGTACCGGGGTGGCTTTTCATATTATCGCCCACCAGCGCTATAATAGAGAGTTGCGTTTCCACAACCAGCGGTTCTACTTTACCGGTTTCAATTTCATAAGCAAAAGTGGTGTCGATAGCATCTTTGGCCCGGGTACTGTGCACATCATCTATGCCCACGCAAATGGAATGTTCTGAAGAACCCTGTGTAATCAGAATTACATTAATGGACGCGTTGGCCAATGCTTCAAACAATCTTTTGGAGAACCCGGGGATGCCCACCATTCCGCTTCCTTCAAGGCTTACCAATGCAATTTTGTTGATGCTTGAAATACCGCGTATGCTGTTGCCATTTTTTACCGCCGCATTTTCTATTACAGTGCCGTAATCCTCCGGCGCAAAAGTATTTTTTACCCATACCGGTATGCTTCTGTTCATCACTGGTTGTATGGTGGGCGGATAAATTACTTTGGCGCCAAAATGCGAAAGTTCCATGGCCTCCTGGTAAGAGATGCGCGGAATCACTTTTGCAGTGGCTACCAGCCGCGGATCGGCCGTCATCATGCCACTTACATCCGTCCATATTTCAAGGGTTTCTGCTTTTAACGCAGCGGCAATAATAGCCGCGGTATAATCAGAACCACCGCGGCCCAGGGTAGTGGTGATACCCTCCACACTGGCGGCTATAAATCCGGGTATGATGAAGAGCTGCTGTTTGGCAGTTTCAAAGTATAGTTCAATTTTATTGTTGGTAGCAGTAAAGATAACCGGCGCATTTCCGTATTCGGCGTTGGTCACAATTAGTTCACGCGCATCTTTCCAGGTGCTTTCTGCATTACCGGTTTTAAAACGGGCCGCTATTATTTGTGAAGAAAGCAGTTCGCCATAACTTACCATACGGTCTTTGGTGCGGGCAGAGAGTTCGCGCAGCAGAAAAATGCCGTTGCAGATATCTTCTATTTCATTGCATTGTTTTTTTACCATGCTCAGCACGCTGCTTTGCTGCGTTACGGGTATCAAAGCTTTTACCAGTTCAAGGTGGCGTTGTTCAATCTGCAATAAAATATCCTTGTACTGCTCATTGCCGTCTGCTGCCGCAGTGGCCGCACTGATGAGCGTATCTGTAATGCCGCCAAGCGCAGATACCACTACCACTGTTTTGTCTTTTTGTACGGCCAGTTCCACAATGGCCACCACCTTGTTGATGTTCTCTGCATTTGCTACTGATGTGCCACCAAATTTTAAAACCTGCATATATTTTTGTTGAAATGATGAGTAATTTTTGAGGTCAGGCAACGGTTATCCGTTATCTGATCAGCCAAAGCCCAATGGTTTATATGGAAAAATACAACCCTTAACGGGTTGTTGAAGTGGTAATAATAATAGCAATACCGGCAGCAGTTGCAGCGGCAGAAAAAGAAGAAAAACTGATATGATGGATTGATGTAACCACTTTTTTTAAGACGCCGAAGGTAATACCAGGCGCCGATATAACAATCGTTAGTTTCAAAGCTAAGAGTAAAAAGGAGAAAAATGCCAAGAGAACAAAGAGAAAAGGAGTTAAAGAGCGTACGGCTAAGGAATTTTAGTGGCAATCGAGGCAGTTCAGGGATCCGTACCATCTAACTTAACATGACAAGCTTGGATATTGGCAAACACATTAACGCTATCCTATACAAACCCGCCTTGGTGTCTGCTAGCTCTGCTGGCGCTGTGCGCGTACCTCTTTTTCTCTTTCATGCTCTTAGCAAAAAATCTCTTTTTCTCCTTTAATCTCTTAGCTGTATTTTCATTGCACAATTGTTGCCTGCTATCACTAACCTTCTTAAAATTTTCATTGCCCATGGATCATCAGTCATCGCGCGGACTGCAGCAATTCAAGAACTATGTTGGAATTAAATTTCAACTGTACAACAGCCTTTTTACTTCTTTGCCTTTTCACCGCATAGAAAAGACGGGCATCCTGTTATCATTGTTGCTGTCTGATTGTGAAGAAGGATTTAAAAAGAAGCAAAGTCCCGTAGCAATACTCGATGAATTTTTTGCCAAACATACCACACTGCTCAATGAGCGCGAGCGGCTGGATCTGATGTTCCGTTTTGTGCAATATACCGAACGGCAGGTGGTGTTGTTCGACGCGCTGGAAGATGCTTCCTTTCGCGAAATAAACGATGTAAATGGTGCGGGTTCGCTCAAACATCTTGAATCAGAAATATTACAAACGGGCAGCCAGGATAAGCTGGCCGAACAATTAAAACATTTTGCTATCCGGCTGGTGTTAACGGCACATCCCACGCAGTTTTACCCCGGCGCAGTGCTGGGCATTATCAATGATTTATCAAAATCTTTGTCTGATAACAACGCGGCACAGGTACACCTTTTGTTGCAACAACTGGGCAAAACACCTTTTTTCAAGCACATTAAACCTACGCCGTTCGACGAAGCCGTGAGCCTGATATGGTACCTCGAAAATGTATTTTATGCAGCTTCGGGTCGCATCATCAATTTTTTAAAGAACCAGTTTCCGCAGGCATTACCTGCAGACAACCCTATTATTACGATGGGCTTCTGGCCTGGCGGCGACCGCGATGGCAACCCCAATGTTACCTGCGATATTACCTTGCAGGTGGCCGATGCGCTGCGGGTAAGCATCATCAGGTGTTATTACCTGGATGTACGTCGCTTAAAACGCCGCATTACTTTTAAAGGCACGGAGAATATACTTGCCGACCTGGAAAAAAAGCTGTACAACAATATTTTTATTCCCGGCCACCGTACAGAACTTAAGAAAGAAGACATTATAGACCCGCTTAATAAAATCAGGGAGATATTAATCTATCAGCACAATGGCCTTTTTCTGGAAACGCTGGAGAACCTGATCAGTAAAGTGAGCGTATTTGGTTTGTACTTTGCGTCGCTGGATGTACGGCAGGAGAGTTCCGTTCATACAAAAACACTCAATGTAATTGCTTCCAAATCTGATGCATTGCCCGCAGGTTATGCATCCATGACAGAGCCGCAGAAAATTGATGCCCTGCTGGCTGTTACCAAACAGGTTGATCCCGAATTGATAGAAGATGCGGTGATGCGCGATACCCTGAAAAGCCCCGGCGCCATTAAAGAAATACAACAATACAACGGGCAGGACGGGTGCAGCCGTTATATCATCAGCCAATGTAACAGTGCACTGAATGTAATTGAAGTGTATGGATTTTTTTTACTCAACGGCTGGAAGAAAGAAACGCTTACGGTTGACATTGTGCCGCTGTTTGAAACCATTGATGATTTACAGGCTGCATCTGACATTATGCGCACCCTGTATGAAAATAAAGATTACAAAGCCCACCTCAAAAGACGAAACAATGTGCAGACCATTATGGTGGGTTTTTCTGACGGCACCAAAGACGGTGGCTACTTTATGGCCAACTGGGGTATTTACAAAGCCAAGGAAGAACTAACCAGTATATCTAAACAGTATGGCATTGACGTAGTATTCTTCGACGGCCGTGGCGGCCCGCCTGCACGCGGTGGGGGTAAAACACATAAATTTTACGCCAGTATGGGCAAGAACATTTCCAACAAGGAGATTCAGCTTACCATACAGGGGCAAACAGTGAGCTCTAACTTTGGTACAATTGATTCTGCACAATTCAATATTGAACAATTGCTCAATGCGGGTTTGTCTAATGCATTGTTTTCTACCCGTTCTATTACGCTTGAAAAAGAGGAGGAAGCGCTGCTACAGCAACTGGCCGATGAAAGCTTTCGATCGTATACCGATTTAAAAGAACACCCAGATTTTTTAAACTACCTCGCCTATATAAGCCCATTACGGTTTTATGCCGAAACAAATATTGGAAGCCGGCCGGCAAAACGCGCTGGTGGCGCCAAGCTGAACCTGAAAGATTTACGCGCTATCCCCTATGTGGGCGCGTGGAGCCAGCTCAAACAAAATGTAACCGGTTATTACGGAGTAGGCACGGCTTTGAAAGAGTTGGAGAAACAAGGCAAATTTCCGGCGCTTAAGAAGCTGTATAAAAGTTCGCTGTTCTTTAAAACGCTTATGGATAACTGTGAGATGGCCATGAAGAAAACCTATTTTCCGCTGACAGAATATTTGTCTGACCACCCAGTGTATGGAGAAGTATGGAATAAAATGAATGCAGAATACGAACTTACCCAGCGGTATGTATTGCAGCTTTCTGGCAATACAGAACTCATGGCCGATTACCCGGTGGAACTATTGTCTATTCAAATGCGTGAAAGGATAGTGTTGCCATTGGTGACCATACAGCAGTATGCTATGTCTAAGATGCGTGCTATGGACGAAAACCATATCACCAACGATCCCATTAAAGAGAATTATGAAAAGATAGTAATCCGGTGTTCATTCGGGATAATTAATGCGGGCAGAAATTCTGCGTAACAGATAAGCGTATAACCTTATAGGTTGATGCCAATACCAAATAAAATGATAACCCCGGGCGCCGCCCGGGGTTATTTATTTTAAGCACTATTAGCTAAATAATGATACTGATGTGGGTACGCGTAGGTGTATGCAACCCTGCTCTGTTTGGACAGCAACGCTATTTGCCATAGGCTACGCGCCAAACATTGCCACTCTTATCATCAGTTATCAGTAGAGATCCGTCGGCCAGCATCAACACGCATACCGGGCGACCGCGTACTTTTTCATGTTGCAAATCTTTTACAAAGCCGGTGAGAAAATCTTCCGGCTCGCCGGCAGGCTTACCATTTTTAAAAGGCACAAAAACTACTTTGTAGCCAGATAATACAGAACGATTCCATGAGCCATGTTGTGCAATAAACGCCCCATTCTGGTATTTTTCAGGAAAGGTCATACCCGTGTAAAAGGCAAGCCCCAGTGATGCAGTATGCGCACCGAGTGCTACGTCGGGTACAATGGCTTTTTTTACCAGGTCGGGCCGCGTTTCCTTGATCCGCGGGTCAACATGGTCGCCGAAATAAGAATACGGCCAGCCGTAAAAACCATTTTCCTGTACCCCGGTAAGATAGTCGGGTACAAGGTCGTCGCCCAGTTCGTCGCGCTCATTTACTGCGGCAAACAGTGTATTGCTACCAGGGGCCCATCCCATGCCCACGGGGTTTCTGATTCCACTGGCATAAATACGCATTCCTGTACCATCGGGATTAATTTCGAGTATGCATGCCCGGTTGATTTCTTTATCCATGCCTTTTTCAGCGGCATTATCACCAGAGCCCACGGCAATATAAATTTTCTTGCCGTTTTTATCAGCTATGATATTGCGCGTCCAGTGGCGGTTAACTTTTCCGGCGGGTAGATCAATTACCTTGTCGGGCTTGGCAGTCATGGTTAGATCACCAGGCTGGTAAGGAAAACGCAGTAATGCATTCTGGTTGGCTACGTATAGATAGTTGCCCAGTACCAGCATACCAAAAGGCGCATCCAGCGCTTCGGTAATAAACGTTTGACGGATTTCCGGTTTGCCGTCGTGGTCTGCATCCCGCAGTATCGTAATACGGTTAGCGCTTTTGCGCAGGTTATTGGCTTTGTTGGCGCCTACCAATGGTGCACCGATACGTTGCAACAATGTATGTTTACCGTTAGATTCGGCCACCAGTACATCTCCATTGGGTGTTTGATATAACCAGCGCGGGTTTTCAAAACCACTGGCGTACAAACTTACCGTAAAACCTGGCGGTGCCACCGGCGTTTCATTATTGTCCCATCCTACTACGTTACTAAAATTCATGGAAGATTTTGTGGCGTGCGGAGGGGGCAGTGTATCTACTTTTTGTGAGAAGGCAGCACTGGCCAAAAGGCTGCAGCTAATAATAAACAACGAAACCAATTTCATACTTCTTTAATTGAATGAATACAATGCTGAATCATAACAAAAGCTATGCCCGTGCAATTGGCATGCTGTTGCCATGGAATTTTTAAGCCCGTTAAATTTTTAAGATTGGCTTATCTTGGCATGAAAGGGCAACACAAGAGGAAAGGCGGACTGGCTATGTAACTGGCAACCTTTAGCAACAACAGGGGGTATTCTCTCTCATTGAAGGAAATGCGCAGCCTGCTGAACCGTACACCCAGTTTGTTGGTTATTGTAAATGAATTGACAGCAAAGCCGAAAACAGGGCGGTAACGCCTGAACGGAAAGAAGGGGTTTACTTTAGATGGTTGCCGGCTACAAATGTTAATTGATCTTACTAACAACAGCTTTGCGCACAATTAGGTATTGGCGCTACAAAAGCAAAAGAATAATTTTGTGTACCAGTAAAAACAAAAAATACACAATCATTTACCACTTACAATAAATACAACCTATGACATATAAAGATGCAACAGCAGCAGAGATTGATAAAATAATGCAACAAGCGTGGGCGGCATTTCATCAATACCGGAAACTGTCTTTAAAGCAACGAGCGGATTTTATGCGCGCCATTGCAGTAGAATTGGAAAACACCGGCGCTGCGCTGATACAAACCACTATGCGTGAAACCAACCTGCCTGAAGCAAGGTTGCGGGGAGAGCGGGCGCGTACCATCTTCCAGTTAAATAGTTATGCGGCCGCATGCGAAAAAGGGGAGTGGCTGGAAGCACGTATTGATACAGCTATTCCTGATAAAACGCCCCCAAAGCCAGATATACGCAAGATGCTGGTTCCCCTGGGGCCGGTAGTGGTTTTTGGCGCCAGCAATTTTCCTTTTGCCTATTCAACTGCTGGTGGAGATACCGCATGCGCGTTTGCTGCCGGCTGCCCGGTTATTGTAAAAGCACATCCTGCGCATGCAGAAACGTCTGAAATAGTGGCTGCAGCAATTTTAAAAGCCGCAGCTGCCTGTCAGATGCCAGATGGCATATTTGCGCATGTGCATGGCAGTGGGTTTGAAGTAGGCAAGGCGCTGGTTACCCATCCCTTTACAAAAGCGGTGGGCTTTACCGGCTCAACTGCAGGTGGTAAACAGTTGTTCGACTGGGGCAACCAGCGCAAAGAACCCATTCCGGTGTTTGCAGAAATGGGTAGCATAAACCCTGTGTTTTTATTGCCAGAAAAATTGCAACAGTCTGCTGCCGATATTGCAAAAATGTATGCGGGTTCCATTACGCTGGGCGTTGGCCAATTTTGTACCAACCCCGGTTTAATCATTGGCATAGAGGGCGAGCCCTTACAAACATTTATTAAGGCACTTGCACAAGAGATAACAACTATTGCACCCGCCACCATGCTGCACCCCGGCATAGCCAAGGCTTTTGCAGAAAAGAAAGCCACCGCATTGGCGCAGCAAGATGTTACTACGGTAGCTGAATCTGCCACCGCAGAAAAAGAAAATCAGGGAAGACCTGCCATAGCTTCTGCCAGCGGCCAGGCCTTTTTAAACAACCCGGTTTTGCACCAGGAAGTATTTGGGCCGTATTCTATTGTAATACGCTGCAGCAGCATGCAGGAAATGGTGGATGTGGTGGAACACCTGGAAGGCCAGCTTACTGCCACCTTAATGGCTACCGACAATGATATTACCGGCAACAACGATTTGGTGGAAGCCGTAAAAAATATTTGCGGACGCTTTATTTTAAACAGCGTGCCTACCGGTGTAGAGGTTTGCCTGAGTATGCACCATGGAGGCCCTTACCCAGCCACCACAGATGCGCGGTTTACCTCGGTAGGCGCCGATGGCATTAAACGGTTTGCACGCCCCGTAGCTTTTCAAAACTGGAGCAATGCACTTTTGCCCGATGAGTTAAAGAATGAAAACCCGTTGGGTATATGGAGAACCGTGGACAATAAAGTGAAAAAATAGTTTTTAGTTTGGAGTTCGTTAGTTCATTAGTTCGTTAGTTCGGAGTTCGTTAGTTCGAAGTTCCGCTGATGGATGAAGTCTCGGACTTTCGCTGCTGTACGAAGTCTCCGACTTTGTATAACTATGTTCTTACGGGTCTTTGACCCTTGCTTCTGTACGAAGTCTCCGACTTTGTACGACTATGTTCTTAAGGGTCTCCGACGCCCCACCGGGCAGCAGCACTTAAAACCTACAACTTAAAACTTACCACATTTTTACGGCGCGTAGCGCATACCAGGCGGTTATTAAAACAGATGCCAGAAAATAGGCGAGCAATGCGTATTTCATCCATAGCAGGTGCGCATTGCTGCCGAACCAATCGCCTGTTTGATACAGTATACCAATACCCAATGTTGCCTTGGCTACTTCCCACGCAATAGCATAGCGGTTGCCGTCCATCAGTTCGGCAAGGGCATACACGTACAGAAAAATAAATCCACCATACAAAAACATACCTGGGCTGCCAATGGTGGCAATATTGCTAAAGAGATAGGTCACGAACAATAATAAGGTTACCATTTGCATCCAAATAAAAGCAGTAAACCCAGCCGATGAATTAGCTGCGGCGTATTTGTCGAATTGGTACACGTCCTCAATTTTGTATATCGGGTAACTATCCGCCACATCTGCAGGGCGCCAGCCCGTGGGCATAAACCAGATGCGTATTTTGTCTTTCCAGCTACGCGTATACCAGGCATCTTTTACCAGCAACCACAAGTGCGTAAAATTAATTTTCACCGGGTTCCAGGTGCGCACCGGTCTTGTAATACCGTACACCGGTTTTACATGTGGCAATTCTTCCTGGAAAGATCCAAAGAGTTTATCCCAGAAAATAAATATCTGGCCGTAATTTTTATCGAGGTATTCTTTGTTGATCGCATGGTGCACACGGTGGTGGGAGGGGGTAACAATAATCTTTTCAAGCCATCCCATTTTATTGATGTGTTGGGTATGGTACCAGAACTGCGCAAAAAGGTGCAGCGGCGCCACCACAGCAATTACTTTTGCGGGCACGCCCAATAGTGCTGCAGGCAACAGCAGGATGATGAAAATTTTTGCCACCGATGAAATACTTTGGCGCAAAGCACAAGCCAGGTTAAACTCTTCACTGCTATGATGGATGATATGCCCGTTCCAGAAAAAATTGATTACGTGCTGCACGCGGTGTGTCCAGTACCCCGCAAAATCAAGCGCAATAAATGCAATCAGGTACACAATGAAGGTAGTCTGGATGTGCACCAGCGCCATGTGTGACACCATCCATTGGTAAGAAATAATAATAAGGCTTAAACCTAAAACATCTTTGGTTACATTGGTTACGCCGGAACTCAGGCTGCTGATCATATCCATATTGCGCACGGTATCATTTCCTTTGCGCCAGCCCCACCATTTTTCAAACAGTACCAGCGCCAAAAAAATGGGCATGGCTATCACCAGTATCTTGCCGTAGGCTTCCATATAGCGTTCAATCTTGTATTAAAGTTAGCAAAAAAAGTTCGGCAGTTCAGCAGTTCGCCAGTTCCCCAGTTCGTGTGTTCCTGAGTTCATTAGCATGGTAGGCCGTCGCAAGCGAACTTTGAACGTTGGAACTTCCGAACTTGGACACTATAGATAAGGCTTAACTATATTTGCAGCTCCAAACCAACAACGTTCATGAAAGCAATCGTAATCGGCGGGGGTATTGTGGGGCTCAGCTCAGCTTACTATTTAAACCAGGCCGGCTGGCAGGTAACGGTACTCGATAAAGAAGATTTTCTCAACAACTGTTCCTACGGCAATGCTGGGTATGTTTGTCCCAGCCACTTTATACCCATGGCCACACCGGGTATTGTAAAACAAGGTTTGAAATGGATGTTTAATTCTAAAAGTCCGTTTTATGTGCAGCCGCGGTTAAATAGGTCGCTGATAGATTGGGGGCTAAAATTCATGCGTAGCGCTACACCCGAAAAAGTAGAAGCCGCCGCCATTCCGCTGCGCGATATTGCCGTTATCAGCCAGCATGAATATGAGCAATGGACAAAAATACCTTCCTTCGATTTTTCTTACGAGCACAAAGGCTTGCTGGAAATTTTTCAAACGCAAAAAGTGGCCGACCATGCTACGCACACCGTGGAAAAAGGAAAAGAACTGGGGCTTGACGTAGACCTGCTCAGTTTTGCGGCATTACAGCAGTTAGAGCCGCATATAAAGATCAATGGAATGGGCGCCGTTTTCTTCAGGTGCGATGCGCATTTGTATCCCAATAAATTAATGAAAGGGTTGATTGCATTGTTGCAGCAGCGCGGTGTAGAACTGGTGCCGCAGGAAGAAGTGATCAATTTTGAGAAGCAGCAGGGAGGCATCAGTAAAGTAATAACCCGCAACAAAGCTTATGAAGCAGACAGCGTAGTAATTGCTACCGGATCGTGGAGCCGAGAAGTAGCAGCTCTTTTACAAACGCCCATACCATTAATGCCGGGACGTGGTTATTCCATTACGCTGGAGAATTCTGCCTACACCATCAACCACCCTGCTATACTGGTGGAAGGCCGCACTGCAGTAACACCCATGGATGGCAATAAGATTCGCTTTGGCGGCACTATGGAGATTACTTCCACCAACACACCGCCGCGTATGAACCGCGTGCAGGGTATACTGGATGCCGTAAAACGGTTTTTTCCTGAATTTGATATTCCTATGCCCGAACCTGGAAAAATATGGTATGGCTACCGGCCTTGTTCTGCGGATGGATTGCCTTATATTGGACGCACCAAAAAATGGAAAAACGTAGTGGTGGCCACCGGTCATTCCATGCTGGGTTTAAGCCTCGGCGCCGGCACGGGAAAAATAGTAAGTGAAATTATCAATGAGAAACCGCTGAGCATGAACATTCAGCCTTTTGAGGTAGAGCGATTCGGTTAGTTGCGGCTATGCTTGCCTGTTATGAAAAAGTAAAATCTTCGTTTATGTATAAAAAATTCATTCCAGTTTTGTTGTTCATGGCCAGTCTCCCTTTTCAACAAGCTGGCGCCCAGGATCATTCACTGGTTAAGCTGTGGCAAACAGATACCACGTTAAAAGTTCCGGAATCTGTGTTGTTCGATAAAAATGCAAGCGTATTATATGTGTCAAACATCGACGGACAACCATGGGAGAAAGACGGCAAGGGCTCTGTTGGAAAAGTATCACTCACTGGAAAAATAATAAGTGTTGATTGGGTGAGCGGTTTGAACGCGCCAAAAGGAATGGGTCAATTTAATAATACTTTGTACGTGGCCGATCTTACAGAGGTGGTGGTGATTGATATTGCCAAAAGTGCCATAACAAAACGCATTGCCATCGATGGCGCACAGGGTTTAAATGATGTATCGGTAGACAAAAGCGGCCAGGTGTATGTAACAGATTCAAAAGCCGGTAAAATATATGTCATCAATCAAGATAAATACACCCTCTTTGCAGAAGATTTAAAAGGTTTGAACGGTGTGCTGGCAGTGGGTACCGATGTGTATGCAGTGGCGGCCGGTGCTTTCTGGAAGATTGGTGCCGACAAAAAACCTGTGAAACTTGCTGAAGGAATGGAACCCGCTACCGACGGTATAGAACAAGTGGCCAATAATGAATTCCTAGTTTCGGTATGGAATGGTGTGGTGTATTATGTAAAAGCTGATGGAAAAGTACAAACCCTGCTGGATACGCGCGAACAAAAAAGCAATACCGCCGATATTGGGTATGACCCGGCAACCCGCACTGTGTATGTGCCTACTTTTTTCAAGAATTCAATAACGGCGTATACGTTGAAATAGACCTAGGAGCTAAGAGGTAAAAAGAGAAAAAGAGAAAAAAGAGTAGAGAAGATCTCTGCTAGCTCTGTTGGCTCTGCTCGAAACGATAACCACGCAAAAGTTTGCTAAGAGCTAAAAAGAGAAAAAGAGAAAAAAGAGTAGAGAAGATCTCTGCTAGCTCTGTTAGCTCCGCGCGAAACATCAACCGGGCAAAAGTTTGCTAAGAGCTAAAAAGAGAAAAAGAGATAAAAGAGGAGAGAAGATCTCTGCTAGCTCTGTTGGCTCTGCGCGAAACGATAACCTGGCAAAAGTTTGCTAAGAGCTAAAAGAGAAAAAGAGATAAAGAGTAGAGAAGATCTCTGTTAGCTTTGTTGGCTCTGCGCGAAACATCAACCGGGCAAAAGTTTGCTAAGAGCAAAAAAGAGAAAAATAGGTAAAAGAGGGGAGAATATCTCTGCTAGCACTGCGCGAAGCAATAACTACGTATAAGCTCTTTATCTCTTTGTTCTCCTAGCAAACGCTCTTTATCTCTTTGTTCTCTTAGCAAAAGCTCTTTTTCTCTTTGTTCTCTTAGCTAAACAATAACTCCTCTTAATTGTAAAGTGGATATTATTTTACCAGACTATGAATTGTACTTCCGACCGTATACCATACAGCAGCACGGGTTTTTTTTCTACCATCATTACTGATTACCTGCAACAGCATGCCGCGCTGACACCGTTTTATAAACACGTGCCCGATATGGCCGGCATTAAAGCCGCTATTGAAGCCAGAAAGCAATTTTCAAATCCCAGGGCCGTACTGGTAGAAACCTTGCAAAAACAATACGCAAACGTCCATACCACTGATGACGTGCAACAAAACATCCGCCTACTGGCAGATGATAATACGTTTACCATTACCACGGCCCACCAGCCGGTTATTTTTACCGGAACACTTTTTTTTATTTATAAAATATTACACATTATAAAACTGGCTGCTTCATTTAAAGCAGCATTGCCGGAATACAATTTTGTACCGGTTTTTTATATGGGCAGCGAAGACGCCGACATTGATGAACTGGGCAATATCTGGCTCAACAATGAAAAGATTGTTTGGGATACCACGCAATCCGGCGCCGTAGGCAGAATGAAAACAACGGGGCTGGAAAAAATAATTGCCCGGATAGAGGGCGAACTATCTGTGCAACCATATGGCAAAGAATTAGTGCAACTGCTGCGCGATTGTTACCTCAACAGCCCCAACGTACAAACGGCCACGCTTACACTGGTGGATGCACTTTTTGCCCGGTACGGACTTGTAGTGCTGATACCAGACAACCCGGCATTTAAACAATTGATGTTACCTGTGTTTGAAGATGATGTATTTAATGAGACACCGTCTTCCATTGCTGCCGCTACCATTGAAGCACTGGGCAAGCATTATAAAGTGCAGGCCAACCCACGGCAGATCAATCTTTTTTACTTGAAGGATGACATACGCGAACGCATAGAAAAAGTGAATGATCGCTGGGAGGTAGTGGGTAAAAATATTCGTTTTACGCGGCATGAATTACTGCAGGAAATGCATGCGCATCCGGAAAGGTTTAGCCCCAATGTAATACTGCGCGGGCTGTTTCAGGAAACCATTCTGCCCAATATTTTATTTGTAGGTGGCGGTGGAGAATTGGCCTATTGGCTTGAACTGAAAAACATATTTGAACAGTACAAAGTGCCTTACCCGGTGCTGGTATTGCGGAACTCGTTTTTGATTATCGAAAAAAGATACCAGGATAAGATAGAACGCCTGGGGTTTTGCGTACAAGATTTTTTTAAATCAGAACAAGACCTGCTGACGGCCCTGGTAACCCACGATAGAACAGGTGCCCTGAAGCTGGAAGAAGAACTGGAAACCGTGAAGCAATTTTATGCACAATTGAAGGCAAAAGCCGGGGCTATTGACGCAACACTGGAGCGCCATATAGAGGCGCTTCGTGCCAAAGCCACCCGGCCATTGTATGAACTGGAAAAGAAAATGCTGCGGGCCGAGAAAAGAAAATACAAGGATCAATCGGCACAAATACACGCGGTGAAATCGGTGCTGTTCCCCATGAACAGCCTGCAGGAAAGAATCGAAAATTTTATGCCTTACTATGCTAAGTGGGGCAGCCGGTTTATAGATATGTTGTATGAAAACTCGCTGGCGCTGGAGCAGGAGTTTTTTTTGTTGTATGAGAAGTAGAAATTCAAAATTCAAAAGTCAAAAGTCAAAAATTTTGCCGCAGATTGCAAAGTCAAAAGTCGAAAATTTTGCCGCAGATTCGCAGATTAATTGATTGCCTATACATGTCCCGCTAGGGACATTTTGTAGGTAAAAAATTTTGCCGCAGATTCGCAGATTAGTCGATTGCATACACATGTCCCGCTAGGGACATTTTGTAGGTAGAAAATTTTGCCGCAGATTCGCAGATTAGTCGATTGCATACACATTTCCCGCTAGGGACATTTTGTAGGTAGAAAATTTTGCCGCAGTTCGCAGATTATACATTGTACGATTTAATTTAACAGTGCTACCCTTAGCAGCAAGTTTGTAGCGGCATATGGGCGGGCCAACCGGCGAAGATTGTCTAAACCACGATTTATTAGGATTAAAAGGATTGATAGGAAACCCTTTGCTGTGTAATTATCTACTTCTTTTATCGGTGGTAAAAATTAGCCGCAGATTCGCTGATTAATTGATTGCATACCCATGTCCCGCCAGCACCATAAACCATAAACAACAAACTATCGAAGCAAACGAACTAAAAACTTTGAACCAGGAACTATAAACTAACTCATCCCCATCCCAGCCATATCTTGAACAGGTATGTTTTTCCTTCATCGTTATCTGCTATCAGTTGCAGTTTTATGCTGTGGTCTTTTGACGACTGCACGCAAACAGATTCAATTTTATAGCCACTGAACTGCTCATTTTCCTTGGAAAGATCTATCAGTTGATTGATCTTGATGGTACCTTTCTCCCGACCAATTTTGCGGTAAAGGTTTTCAATAACGGCCAGGTAGCTTTTACCAATAGCGCCGTCATCAGTAGCATTGGGCGTATCTTCTGTAGATATGGTTATAAATAAGTCTTCGTGTTTATCAGAATAGGTAAGGCCAGAAATGCCCAGTTTGCCCGGGGTAAGGTGCACACTTTCAAAATCTATCAATATGGTTTGCAGGCTGGCTTTTTCCTGGTCTTTCCAGAAATCAGATTTTGTAATAATAAGGTGATTATTGGGGTGGGTGGTGTTGCCACGGTTTACCAGCACCAGGTAATCATATACTTCGGCGATGCCTTCAATGTTTAATTGATCAATACCGGTGGCGGCTTTAATGCGGTTATAGAAAACCCCCAGGTCGATGGGTTTGATAGCATTGTTTTTCAGGTTGAGCAACAATGCCTTATTTCTTTTTTCTGTGGAGCCGGAGCCAATGATGAGCAGGTGCGGTTTTTTGTCGACAGATAAAACCGTCATCGCTTCTAAATCCGATTTTTCGTCTTTTGAGATCCGTTTATCCTGGCTGTTAAAAAGGTTGATAAGGGTAGGTTTATTCCATTTTTTGCCCATTACCAGCAAATCACTGGAATCATCGCCAACAATATAGATTTTATCGTCGTAATATTCTATACCAGAGCCAGAAGGGTAGTTGTCAAGTTCTATAAAATCCAACAATTCTAATTTCATACAAAGCAGTAATAAGGCACGAATGTATGGGAAAAATACTAACCAGTGTATTAACATTCGCCAAAACCTGCCAAGGCAATTGTCTTATTTCTTCAGCCAGGTAAAAGGGTGGGTGACAATTGGCAGCTGCGGAGTGATAGAGCGAAAAAATCTACCCCAACCATCAGATATAGATGATGCGCTTTCTCTTCATTTCCTGCTGCAATTTCTTTTCTTGCAGTTCTGCGGCCTTACGGCTTTCAATGGCGCGTTGCTGACTTTCCTTAATAAGCTGATCCTGTTCTGCCAGCTGCCGTTGCAGTGCCTCATTGTAGGCTTCGGTAAGCTGGTAGTGCTTCAATTGCTGCTCCTGTTTGGCAGCATCCTGCAATTTGTCTAACTGGTCTTGGGTAAGCTGCTGTTTTACGTCGCTGTTTATTTTTTGCCAGTTTAGTTTTTCGATCTGCCGGGAAATCTCATTTTTCAACTTGGTGATATCTCTCCGGTTGTATTTTAATTGTTTTTCAATTTTTTGCCAGTTGATTTGTTCCAATGCCTTCTGCACTTTAAGTACGGCATCTTTCTGTACATGTTCAGTATAGGTGGTGCCCTTTATTTTGGGCATGGCTGTGTCTTGGGTGAGCTGGTAAGAAAAGCTGCTGGCGGGTACATAGGGTTCTTCTACCGCTGCATCTTGTATGGGTGCGGCAGGTATGGCTGCAGGTTCTTTTGGCGGCAGCGCGAAATCAATATTTTCTTTATGGGTAGCGGCCTGTATGTTTTCATCATCAGCAGCATCCTCTTCATCGGCGGCGTTGTAAGAAACTGCGCGCAGCAACCCGTTTTGATAGAGCTCATTTTTTTTGGCGATGACGATAGCGCTGGATGGAGTGTCTTTTTTTGCCGCAACAGTTTGTTGCATGGCAGCTGCTGGCAACGGTGTAGCAGCAATCATGGCGGGTGTTTCATTGCTGGTAGAAAAACCAGGAAGGGTGGTGGTAGCCAGCAAGAGCGCATCGGTTCCAAATTTATCCACAGCTACTTTTGCCGGATTAATGGTAGCAATAAAACCCAGTAGCAGCAGCGCCATCAATGAGGCCGCTATATGATAGAAGCCGGTTTGTTTCCGCGGCATGCCCATGATACGTTCTATACGGGTAAGCAGTTGTTGCTGGTTCTTACCACTGGCGGCAATACCGTAAGTAACGGGCAGCATCCGGCTTTTTTCTAGTGTTAGCAGGGCAGATGCGTAATGGTGGGGCTGGTACTTAAACTGAATCACCATATCGTCGCAACTGTATTCGCGCTCTTTGCGAATGCTGGCAGTCATTTGCTTTACAAAAGGATTGAAAAAGAATAAGATTTCCACGCTGGTTACAAACAGGTTCACGAGGTAATCGTTTCTTTTAATATGCACCAGTTCATGAAGAAGCACAGCTTCCAGTTGTTCGGTAGTTAAATTGGTAAGACAGGCGGCTGGTAAAAGAATAACCGGTTTTATAAAGCCAATTACCTGGGGGGTATCAATGTTGAGGGAAAGCAGTGCCTTTACTTCTCTTTTTACACCCAGCTGCGCGGCCACCTGTTGTACATAGGTTCTCCATACGGCAGTCATTTTTGTGTTGCCGTTGTGTTGAAGACTGCCAGCACGCCTTACAAACAAGCAGAACTTGATAAACAAAAACAACACACAGAACAAGTATATAACAGACCAGTAAGGCATGATGGCATCTAAAGCGGCGTTAGCGCTGTGCCAGGTGGTATAATAATACGTGTTGCCGATAGTAAGTAATCCGCTGCTGTCTGTTGCAGCGTTCATATAATACTTCCAGGAAAGGCTGCCGATAAATGAAACGGCGCCAGAAAAAAGTAAAAACACAGCTATAGAATGCCGCGCGGCAGCGCTGAGTTGTTTGATACCTGCAATGCAGATACGGTACAGCAGCCAGCAGGCAGCAAACTGCCAAAAACTGTTCAGCAAAGCCCAACCCAAAGCTTTCAGGAAGGGCGAAGCAACAAAGAGGTACATGCGTTATTTTTTTAGATGGTTGAGTAGCTGCTGAATCTCCTCAATCTCTTCTTCACTTGCTTTATAATTGCCCAGCGCTTGTATAACCAACTGGCCGGGTGATCCGCCAAATAGTCCATCAATCATTCTGCCCAGGAGATGTTTCTGCGTTTTTTCTTTACTTACGGCAGCGGTGTAATAATGAGCCCTGGTAGATTTGTCGCGTTTTACCAAACCCTTGTCGTTCATAATCTGCATAAGCTTCAGAGTAGTGGTGTAACCCACATCTTTTGTTTTAGCCAGTTCTTCATGTACATCTCTTACACTGGCTAAACCTTTTTCCCAGATGACCCGTAAAATTTCCAACTCGCCTTCGGTAGGTTTTACATGTTTGGGTGCTGACATATTCTTTTCTTTGACACTAATATACGATCCTTTTCGTAATAACAAACCAACTTTTTTAAAGGTTTGTGGATAAGCCTCTTTAAAGTAGCAAAATAGAAAAAAATGTTGCAGAAGCAGGGCGGGAAAAAAAATAAGCCCGATGTAGAAACAACGGGCTTATCGGTATTATGTACCTAATTAATGCGATGCGAATATATTATTTCTCTTCAATTTTTAGAGAAAAGTTCAAATCTTTTTTTTCGCCTAAATACTGTTCATATTTTTTTAATACATCAGCCGGTTGTTTTTTTCCATTGATCATGAGTTCACCATTTTTCAATTCCACCGCAAGCTGACCATTATCATCCATCTTATCTGCCTGCAGGGCTTTTATAAAAGGTTCTATTTCTTCAGCAGGATCATTCTCTCCTGCTGTGATCTTCAGGTGTGTTGTTTGCTTTTGACCATTATCAACCGTAAAAGCTATTGTTTTTTCTTTGCTATGCGTGGCTACCGTATCTGTATGGTACATTACTGCCAGGGTGGGTGCAATTACCAATGAAACAATAGACATCAACTTAATTAAGATATTCATAGACGGGCCAGATGTGTCTTTAAACGGATCGCCTACGGTATCACCTGTTACGGATGCTTTGTGCGGGTCTGAACCTTTATAGTATATCTGACCATTGATTTCAACACCTTTTTCAAAAGATTTTTTTGCATTGTCCCAAGCACCGCCGGCATTGTTTTGAAACATACCCATCAATACACCGCTTACGGTTGCACCAGCAAGAAAGCCGCCCAGCACTTCGGGTCCAAAACCAAATCCAATGGCCAAAGGCGATAAAATTGCGATGGCTCCCGGTAACATCATTTTTTTAATAGAAGCATCGGTGGATATGGCAACGCACTTGTCGTATTCCGGTTTGCCGGTGCCTTCCATAATACCGGGTATGGTGCGAAACTGGCGGCGTACTTCTTCTACCATCGACATGGCGGCTTCGCCCACCGCGCGTATGGCCAGCGATGAAAATATAAATGGTATCATGGCGCCCACAAACAAACCTGCCAGTACGGGTGCTTTATAAATATCGATGCCGGTTATGCCAGAGATGCCCACAAAGGCAGCAAACAAGGCCAGCGCCGTTAAGGCCGCAGAGGCTATCGCAAATCCTTTACCGGTTGCAGCAGTGGTGTTACCCACAGCATCCAGTATATCTGTTTTTTCGCGCACATCTTTGGGCAACTCGCTCATTTCGGCAATACCACCCGCATTATCAGCAATCGGCCCAAATGCATCAATGGCCAATTGCATGGCAGTGGTTGCCATCATACCTGCAGCTGCAATGGCCACACCGTATAAACCTGCACACCAGAACGACAAATAGATACCGGAAGCCAGCACCAGGATTGGCAGAAACGTACTTTCCATACCCATGGCCAGTCCCCCAATGATGTTAGTAGCGTGGCCGGTAGATGATTGGCGTATAATACTTTTCACCGGGCGTTTACCCATGGCGGTATAATATTCTGTAATCATGCTCATGAGCGTACCCACTGCAAGACCCACTATGATTGCGCCAAATACACCTTGTTTGGTAAACTCATGGCCGCGCAGCGACATTGTATCGGGCAATAAATAGTTCACCAGGAAATAACAACCAATGGCGGTTAAAACAATGGAACCCCAGTTGCCCATGTTGAGCGCTTTTTGTACGGCGGAAGTACTGTTTCCCGCAGATTCTGCAATGCGCACAAAAAAGGTTCCCACAATAGAAAATATAATACCCAATGCGGCAATCAGCATCGGCAATAAAATGGGTGATAATCCGCCAAATGCATCGCTGCTGGCGTTGGTTTCGCGGCCCAGTACCATGGTGGCTAATACCGTAGCTACATATGAACCAAATAAGTCGGCACCCATGCCAGCCACATCTCCTACGTTATCGCCAACGTTATCGGCAATGGTAGCAGGGTTACGCGGATCGTCTTCGGGTATGCCAGCTTCCACTTTACCCACCAGGTCGGCGCCCACATCGGCTGCTTTTGTATAAATGCCTCCGCCCACACGTGCAAACAATGCTATTGATTCGGCACCCAATGAAAAACCGGTGAGGATTTCAATGGTTCTTTCCATTTCTTCACTGTCTACACCGGCTTCAGGAGCGAAAATCATTTTTAAGATGATGAACAGGCCGCCAAGTCCTAACACTGCCAGTCCTGCAACACCCAAACCCATAACACTACCGCCGGTAAAAGATACCGCCAGCGCCTTTGATAAGCTGGTACGCGCGGCATGTGCCGTACGTACATTGGCTTTGGTGGCGATGCGCATGCCTATAAAACCCGCCAGCGCACTAAATACTGCGCCTATAATAAAAGCAATGGCGATAGAGGGGTGAGATTTGGGATTGGAATAACCCATGAAACCCAGCAGTAAAGCTGCAATGACAACAAAATAAGACAAGATTTTATACTCTGCTTTCAGGAAAGCCATAGCACCTTCTGCTATGTATTTCGCTATTTCCTGCATGCGTTCATTTCCGGGATCCTGTTTTGATACCCAGGCACTCCTTACAGCCGTAAACAAAAGGCCAATGATACCCATTGCCGGAACTACGTAAAACAAATTGTTCATAATGTTTTTTGTTGTCTTTGATTGATTTTCAGGGATGCAAAAATAGGGTAAAGGCCATTAAAATACCAGTTTACCTTCAAATTTTTGAAAGCCCTGAAAAGCAGCAGTATCGTTGTAAACCATGCTGTTGATCAGCGCTTAGAACGAGCCCAGGGCCTGCCTCTGCAGCGGATCAAAAAGCATTTGAACCATGCAAATGCATAAAAAAGGAGCCGCAATGGCGGCTCCTAAAAAGGTATGCTCACTAAAAACGGATTATTCAACCATCAGTTTAAGGTTTACCGGCGTCGCGCCGCCAGTAATGTTCACCACATAAAAGCCAAGGCCCAGTGCGGAGGTATTTACCGTAACTGTATTGATGCCCGGTACAAGGTTTACTTTTTGTGTGCTTATCACAAACCCGTTGCTGCTAATGATGCTGATGTTGGCTACGCCGGTTTTATCGCTGTTTATCTGCAGCCTGGCTGTTTGCCCTGGCCTTACCGGGTTAGGGCTTACGGTAGATGTCAACGAAGGCAAAGCATTAGCAGTTAATTCAACAGTTTGCGAAGCAAGTGCCGTAGTGGTTGTGGATGCCGGGTCTGCCACTCGTAAGCCTGCACCTGCCGGCGGATACAATACCACCTGGGGTACTATTGCTTTTGGTGTGCTGGGGCTCGACCAGAACAACTTGGTGACCGCTTCGCCCGTGGCTTCATAGTATTCTATAACAATGTCGTATTTCTGACCGGCCACCAATGTAATGGTGCCGCTTTTTTCTGTTGCACCCTGGTTTACAAAATTGTTGACCAGTTGCACGCCATTCACAAAAAGCCTGATGCCATCATCGCTTACTGTATAGAACGTATAGGTTTCAGAATACAATGCTTTTACCTGGCCGGTCCAGCGCACAGAATAATTATCTTCCGGAACTACACCCGGTGCCGGAGAAAGCACACCAAAATAATTCAAATCAAAATTGATGGTAGGGTCAATGCGGGTAAGTAATGGCGTGCCCGCAAAGGCGGTGCCGTTGTAATACACTCCCTGCAAGCCTGTACCATCGGGTGCACTGGCAGTCGTAAATGTTGTTTTGGCCGATGTGCCGCAACCTGTTGCACTGCCCGCTGCATTTTTTGGAACCACAAACCAGTTATACAAGGTGCCGATGCTTAACCCGGCGGCATTGTAGGTGGTGGTGGTAACATTTGCAGTGGGGGTTACAGGTGCAGTTGCTCCGGTATACACAAACACATCATAAGAGGTTGCATTGAGGGCTGCATTCCAGCTTAGCACAGCAGAATTGGAAGTAAGCAAGGTGCTGCCATTGGAAGGCGATGTATTGATGGTGCAGGCCGGAACAGGTGCGGCCGCTGTTACAAATACAGTTTTATTGGTGCTGCAACCTGTGGCAGTGCCACCAGCGTTTTTCGGTGATACATACCAGTTATAGGTGGACCCTGCAGTTAAGCCGCTGGCATTATAGCTGGTGGTTGCAACAGTGGCAGTGGGCGTAGCGGGAGGTGTGGCACCTGCCCAAATGTATATATCATACGAGGTTGCGGTGGCAGCAGCCGTCCATGTAAGCGTGGCTGTATTGGCAGTACCCAATACGGCGTTGTTTGCCGGCAACAAATTATTGGTGCACGCCGGTGCCGGTGCGCCGGTAGTAAAGCTGAAGCTATTGGCACCGCAACCTGTGGCGCTGCCCAATGCATTTTTAGGAACAACAAACCAGTTGTACTGGGTATTGGCAGACAGACCAGTGGCATTGTATGATGTGGTGGCAACAGTAGCTGTTGGTGTTGCGGGTGGTGTGGCACCTGTCCATATGTACACATCATAAGAAGTTGCATCCGGCGCCGCGCTCCACGCGAGTGTAGCAGTGGCTGCTGTAACAATTGTACTGCCGTTTGCCGGAGCTGTATTGCTTGCACAACCAGGTATGGTGGGGTCAACAAAACCAGGAGGATACAACTGAGCCTGTGGTACCACCGCTTTGGGTGTGCTTGCGCTGCTCCAGGAAAGCCGCGTGGTAGCCTCACCGGTAGCCTCGTAGTATTCAATCACAATATCATATTTCTGCCCGGCTACCAAAGCAATGGTACCGCTTCTTTCTGTAGCGCCCTGGTTTACAAAATTGTTGACCAGCTGCACGCCATTCACATAAAGCCTGATACCGTCATCGCTTAACGTATAGAAAGTATAGGTTTCAGAATACAATGCTTTTACCTGCCCGGTCCAGCGTACAGAGAAATTATCTTCTGGTACAATGCCCGGCGCGGGCGATAGGCGCTGCGGTATCGACGAGTAAGTAAGGTCAAAATTGATAACAGGGTCGATACGCGTAAGCAATGGTGTGCCCGCAAAGGCGGTGCCGTTGTAATACACCCCTTGTAAGCCGGTGCCAGCAGCAGGTGCCCCTGTTGTAAAGCTGGTTCTATTGCTGGTGCCGCATCCTGCGGCGCTGCCCACCGCATTTTTAGGTATCACAAACCAGTTGTATGCTGTAGCGGGGGTTAGGCCCGTGGCGGTATAGCTGGTAAGTGTGGTGTTGGCAGTAGGTGTAGCCGGCGGGGTAGCGCCTGTAAATACATACACATCGTACGAAGTAGCGTTGAGCGCTGTATTCCACGATAATGCCGCGGAGTTGGGGGTAGCAATGGTGCTGCCATTACCAGGTAATGTATTGATAGTACATCCCGGTGCTGGCGCAGCTGCAGTAACAAACGTTGTGGTGTTGGCGTTGCAGCCTGTTGCGGCGCCACCGGCATTTTTCGGTGATACATACCAGTTATACGTGCTGTTAGCAGTTAATCCGCTGGCATTGTACGACGTAGCAGTTACATTGGCCGTGGGCGTTGCAGGTGGCGTAGCCCCCGTCCAGATGTATACATCATACGATGTGGCGG
>JADMIO010848900.1_pt1 | contig 97774 bp, 86 predicted proteins | sample 8958161 | NCBI WGS metagenome assembly JADMIO01 (sample SAMN16585339, study PRJNA669376) | soil metagenome | isolation source: Crop rotation soil | place: USA: Cullars Rotation, Alabama | collected 2011
CCGCGACTTCAAGTCACGTGAATTCCAAGCTTCGGATCCCACTGTGCTGGAAAGGTGGCGTACCCGAAGCCCATCGGTCCCCACAGCCGGCTGTCGTTTCCGCTCACGTGGGGCGGCACTCGCCGTGCCGGCGCCGAGCTGGACCGCACCTTCCTGTCCGGACCCATCAGCCGTATCGAGTTCGGCGGTGCCATCCAGCAGAAGATCAATCCCGCCTACGACATCCGTGACGGCCGCAATCGGGTGTGGGCGCGGGCCGAGAAGGTGATGGGCCCGGTGCGCCTGGGATCGACCGGCGGCTACCAGCGCGTGTCGTTTGCCGACGTCATCGACCACTTCACCTCCATCTCCGGCGATGCCACGCTCGACACGCGGCTGGATCCCGTCCTCCCTCGCAACGCCGTGTATGTGAACGCGTCCATCGAGCACCTGATGTTCGGCGACACGTCCACCACGCTGCCGCCTGGTGACGGTACTTCCCTCAATCGCACGCGGGTGGACGCGCGCGGCTACGTCGGGCTGTTCGGCCAGCAGGTGCTCGTGGCCCGCGTGCTCGGCGAAGATGTGGATCGTCCCGCGCCCCTCTACCTGCGGTCGCTGCTGGGTGGCTGGTCGAACCTCCGCGGGTTCGAGGCTGGATTCCGCACGGGCGATACGCTGCTTGCGACCTCGCTCGAGTGGCGGATGCCCATCACCTCGCCGCTCAGCAGCTTCGGCAAGATGGGCGTGAGTGTGTTCGTGGACTGGGGCACGGCCTACGACCACGGCCAGAAGCTCCGCGACCAGAAATGGGATCAGGGCGCGGGCGCCGCGGTGTGGCTCACGGTCACCGCCTTCCGGATGAGCGTGGGCGTGGCCCATGGCAAGGGGTCCGGCACGCGCGTCAACTTTGGGGGAGGGCTTACTTTCTAAGTTCCAGGTGGTCCATGGGTCCATAGGTCCATGGGTCCATAGGGCCATAGGTCCATAGGTGCTCTGGGTCCTGCTCAAACAGAAAGAATGATGACTCCGTTTTTTACAGGTTCCTGCGGACCCAGAGGACCCATGGACCTATGGACCCATGGACCCATGGACCTAGTGGGACCCTGTAATATCAAGCTGCCTGCGCCTGTGTCACTGGAGTTCAGTCATGAACGTTCGTCGGTTGGTTCTCGCTCTTTCCCTGGTGGCGGCTGGCGTGACCGTGGCCGGGCAGGCGGCGCCTCAGCAATCTCAGCCGTCTGTTGATGACATCGTCGCCAGGCACCTGGACGCGATGGGCGGCCTGGAGCGGCTGAAGGACATCCAGACAATGAAGAAGGTCGCGAAAGTGACCATGCAGGGCCGGCAAATCACCACGACGATGTATTTCAAACGGCCCAACATGTCGCGCCAGGAACTGCAGATCGACGGGCAAACCGTGATTAACGCGTTCGACGGCACCACGCCCTGGATCATCAATCCGCTGACCGGTTTCAACCGGCCGGTCACCGTGTCGGGCACGCAGGCGGCCAGTATCCGCGAGGACTCGTCCTTCGACGGCCCGCTCGTGGACTACAAGTCGAGGGGCATGCTGATCGACTACGTGGGTCGGGAGAAGCTCGGAGACGGCGAGGCGCACCACCTCCGCGTGACGTCGGCCAGCCGCCAGGTGCGCCACCTGTATCTGGACGCCACCAGCTATCTGGAGGTGAAAATGGCGGCCGACGTGCAGGGGAGCAAGCTCGAACAGCTCTCCTCGGACTATCGGGATGTCGACGGTGTAAAGGTCGCCCATCATCTGAAGACCGTCGTCAACGGAGCGGTGCAGACGGAGATGCGGTTGGAGTCGGTGGAGTTCAACCTGCCCATCGAGTCCGCGCTCTTCCGGATGCCGAAGGGCTAGTCAGCATGAAGATTTCGTTTATGATTGCGCCGTGAGCACGACCAGCCGTCCGACGCGCGCATGGCGTCAGGGTGATCCGTGGACAGTGACGGACGCCAGTGAACTCTACGAGATCGAGCGTTGGGGCAAGAGCTACTTTTCCATCGGCTCGAACGGCCAGGTGCAGGTTCACGCCACCAAGGAGCCTGACCGCGCGATCGACCTCAAGCAACTGGTCGATCACCTGCAGCTCCGGGGCATCGGGCTGCCGATCCTGATCCGGTTCCGCGACATCCTTCGCCAGCGCCTCGGCGAGATCCACGGCGCCTTCCAGCAGGCCATCACGCAGAACTCGTATGAGGGCAAGTACTTCTGCGTGTACCCCATCAAGGTGAACCAGCAGCGCCAGGTGGTGGAGGAAATCCTGGACTTCGGGCGGCCCTACGACTTCGGCCTCGAGGCCGGATCCAAGCCGGAGCTGCTGGCAGTGATCGCGATGACGTCGAACGAGACGCCGATCATCTGCAACGGCTTCAAGGACGCCGAGTTCATCGAGATGGCGATGCTGGCCCAGAAGATGGGCCGGCGCATCATTCCGGTGGTCGAGAAGTACACCGAGCTGGGCCTGATACTGGAGTACTCCCGGAAGGTGGGCGTGCGGCCGAACATCGGCATGCGCGTCAAGCTGGCGGCGCGCGGCGGCGGCCGGTGGCAGTCATCGGGCGGCTACCGATCCAAGTTCGGACTCACCGTGGCCGAAGTCCGGCAGGGGCTCGAAGAGCTCAAGTCCTACGGCATGCAGGACTGCTTCAAGCTGCTGCACTTCCACTTGGGCAGCCAGATTCCGAACATCCGCATCGTGAAGGGCGCGCTGAACGAAGCCGCCCGTATCTACGCAGGGCTGGTCAAGGAAGGCGCGGGCCTCGAGTACATCGACGTGGGCGGCGGCCTGGGCGTGGACTATGACGGCTCCCAGACCAATTTCGAGTCGAGCGTGAACTACACGCTCGAGGAATACGCGAACGACGTCGTCTATCACATCCAGTCGGTGTGCGATGACGCCGGCGTGAAGCATCCGACGATCGTGTCCGAAAGCGGCCGCGCCATCGTCGCGTATCACAGCGTGCTCGTGTTCAACGTGCTCGGCGTGGCCGGGTTCGGCGAAGAAGAGGTCAAGCAGAACGGAAACGGCGAGGATCTCGAACAGCCGATCATCGATCTCAGAGAGACGTATCAGACCCTGACCGCGCGCAACGCGCTCGAGAGCTACCACGACGCGCAGCAGGCGCTGGACATGGCGCTGAACCTGTTCAACGGCGGCTACCTGCCGCTGGAACAGCGGTGCCAGGCGGAAACGCTGTACTGGGCCATCTCCTCCAAGCTGCGCAAGATCGTGGCGGCCATGGACGACGTGCCCGAAGAGCTCCAGGGCCTGGACGACGCGCTGGCGGATACGTATTTCTGCAACTTCTCGCTGTTCCAGTCGATTCCCGACTCCTGGGCGATCAAGCAGCTGTTCCCGGTGATGCCAATCCATCGGCTGAACGAGCCGCCGTCGCGGCAGGCCGTACTCGGCGACATCACCTGCGACTCGGACGGCAAGATCGATCAATTCATCGACCGCCGCGACGTGAAGCGCACGATTGCGCTGCATCCCTTCACCGGCGAGCCCTATTACATGGGCGTGTTCCTGGTCGGCGCCTATCAGGAAATCCTGGGCGACCTGCACAACCTGTTCGGCGACACGCACGCCGTACACGTCAGCCTGGATCCGGGCGGCAACGTGCGGCTTGAATCGGTGATCAAGGGCGACACGGTGCGCGAAGTGCTCGACTATGTGGAGTTCGACGCGGACTCGCTGCTGAAGAAGCTGCGCGACTCGGTGGAAGAAGCCGTGCACGAGGGCCGCATCGACTTCGAAGAATCCGGCCGCCTGCTCAGATTTTACGAAGACGGCCTCCACGGCTACACCTACCTGGAAGACCCAAGCGAAGGATAGGGCCTGACGGAACTTGGAAGTTACAGGTCAGAGGTCAGAGGTACGGAGAGAAACCGGCTTCGCCTCGTTTCTGTAGTTCTGTTACTCGCGCTGGCATGGCTGCCGGCGTGCGCGACGTCATCGCCGCCGCCCATCACGGGCCCACTTGCGGACCCGCGGCCCGGCGCAAAGCCCATCCTGATTCTGGTGTCTCTCGACGGGTGGCGTTGGGACTACCTCGACCGGATCAGGGCGCCGCATCTGAAGTCGCTGGCCGCGCGCGGTATTCGAGCGGAAGGATTGATTCCCGCCTTTCCGTCGAAGACGTATCCCAACCACTACACCCTGGTGACCGGGCTCTACCCGGAACACCACGGCATCATCGCCAACAACATGCTGGACCTGTCAATCGGCACCGATCGGTTCACCATGACTGCGCCGACAGCGAAGGACCCGCGCTGGTGGAGTGGTGAACCGCTGTGGGCGACCGCGATCCGGCAGGGCCTGAAAGCGTCGTCGATGTTCTGGCCGGGATCGGAGGTGCCGATTGGCGGCGTCCGGCCCACCGACTGGCTCCCGTACCAGCACGAGAAGCCGAACGGGGATCGCGTGAAGCAGGTCCTGAAGTGGCTGGCACAGCCGGAGGCGGATCGTCCGTCGTTCGTCACGCTGTACTTCAGCGATGTGGACTCGGCAGGCCACCAGTTCGGGCCGGGTGCGCCGCAAACGGCAGTCGCAGCCGAAGGCCTGGACGCCATGATGGGCCGGCTGGTGGCGGGAGTCGCCGAACTCGGCCTGCTGGAACAGACGACCATCATCGCCGTCGCCGACCATGGCATGTCGCAGCAGGCGCCGGAGCGGAAGATTTTCCTCGATGACTATCTCGACTTGAGAACCGTGGACGTCCTCGATTGGTCACCGGTGCTGCAGCTCATGCCCAGGACAGGAACCGCCGACGAGCTGTACCGCAGGCTGCGCGGAAGACACCGCTCGCTGCAGGTGTACAAGAAGGAAGAGATGCCGCCGGAGCTGCACTATTCGAACAATCGGCGCATTGCGCCAATTGTGGCGATTGCCGACGAGGGCTGGCAGATCACCACGAACGAGCGTTTCAAGGACACGACCGCAGAACGCCGATCGGGCGGCGAGCACGGATACGACCCGCGGTTCTTGTCCATGCACGGTCTGTTCGTGGCCGCCGGCCCGGGTCTCAGGCAGGGCGTGGTGGTGCCCAGGATCGAGAGCATTCATATCTACGAGCTGATGTGCCGCGTGCTCGGCATCCAGCCGGCGAAGAACGACGGCGATCCGGCCGTCACGGCCGGGTGGATGCGCTCTTCAACCGTCCGAACTTCTGCGTCGCATAGCCGACAATCAATCCCACAATCGATCCGGGGATCATGATCTCGAGCCAGTAATGGCCGCCTTCCGGGTTGGGCATCACGGCAATCAGGAACGCGAAGAACGCCGCGACGACCAGCCCCACGAGCAAGCCCTTCGACAGTGACTGCACCCTGGTCGCATACCAGCCGACGATGGCGCCGACGATGAGGCCCTTGAACGTGGAGCCGATGACGATGCCCATGATGTCAGGCGCGGTTTCGGGCGCGGACACCAGCGCGGTCAGTCCATCGAATGCGCCAAGCACGGCGCCCAGTAACACTCCCAGCAGTGGTTTGCTCATGTTCACTCCGAGGGACTTCGTCCCTCGGACTCCCTGTGCCGTCGCTAGCGGGGACCCCATTGCCCCGCGCCGCTCCGGCGGGGCGCGCCTTTGAAGGCGCGCCTGGACTTCCTATCGCCACAACACGAACAGCGCACGCATTATCAGATACGCGACGACCAGCAGGATGAAGGTGCGATAGCGGCCGAACCATCGGCCGAAGCGTTCCCATGCCGGCTCTTTGTAGGCGCTGACCGAGAGTCCGGCGCGGTACCGCGCCAGCTCGTCTACCAGATCGCCGGCGTTCTCGTAGCGGCCGTCCGGCTGCGCCGCCTTGCACTTCTCAATCACCGCGCGCAGCCGCCGCGTCGAGGGCGCAGCGCCAAGCATCGACGCCAGCAGCGCACCAAGCGAATAGATATCCGCGGCTTTGCTCACGTGCGACGAGTCTCCGGCCGCCTGCTCGGGTGACATGAAGCCGGGCGTGCCGATGCGAATACCTTCGTCCGCGATGGCATTCGTGCCGAGAACGGCGGCCACGCCCCAGTCGAGCACGAGCACTTCGCCGAAGCTGCCGACCATGATGTTCGACGGCTTGAGATCCCGGTGAATGACGCCGGCCGCATGCGCAAACGCCACCGTTTCTGCGATGCGCTCGAAGACCGCGAGCACGGCGGCCTCTCCGGACAGTGTGGCCAGATGATCCTTCAACGATCGGCCCCGCACGAGCTTCATCACGTAGAACCAGCGGCCATCCGCGAGCTCGCCCGCGTCGTGCACGGGCACAATGCCGGGGTGCTCGAGCGAGGCGAGGACGCGTCCCTCCTGCCGAAGCCGTTCGTCCAGGCCGCTCGCGGCAGTAGCGGCGTTCGACACCTTCAACGCCACCGCACGATCGAGCAGCCGGTCGTGCGCCTCGTACACCGCGCCCATGCCGCCGCGGCCGATGAGTGATCGCACGGTGTAGCGATCCGGAGGCAGGTCCGGCCATGCGGCCACATCCCTGAGCCGGCCGATCGCTTCATCGGAAAGGCGGATCACGACACGTCCAGTCCGAACAGCTCCCGCGCTTCGCGGCGGAACTCGTCGTCGCTGCCGGACATCGCACGGAGATGCTCGAGCGCGAGCTCGCGGAAGCGGCGTCGCGCGGCGTGCAGGTGGTTGGTGACCTGAGTGAGCGTGATGCCGAGCGTGCTCGCCACGGTCGCATACGTCGTTTCTGGCCCCGGCGAAAGATCGTGCTGCTCGAACACGCGGTAGATCACCTCGCGTCCTTCGCGCTCCAGTGATGACCGCAGCGAGTCCACCACGCGACCGAACAGGAAGCGCACCGTCTCGTCGTGGAAGAACCGCTCGGCATCGGAACGGGTGGTGCCTGAGATCTGCGTGAGCTCCTGCTCGGCGCCTGGGAAGTCGAGCGACAGATGCGCGGCGCCGCCGCCTCGCCGGGCCGCGCCGTCGGCCTTTCGCAGGTTCTGGACGAAGCGATCCAGGCAGACCCGCAGGAACGTGCGGAACTTCGCCTTGTCGGCGTCATACCGCTCCAGGTACTGCTTCTCAAAGGCGGTCGTGAAGAACGCCTGCACTGCGTCCTCGGCCGCGTCGGGCGACAGGCTCCAGTGCAGGCGCAGATAGTGATAGGCCGGCTTCCAGTAGGCGCGTGCGAGATCGTCGAAGGCCAGCCGGCGTATCGCCGCGTCCTCGCTGCGCACGCGCTCGAGCACCGAGAGGTGCGTCGCCGGAAACGGAATCACGCGGCAAGGGTACATGACATTAAACGACGGGAACGATCGGGAACGACGGGAACGATCGGGAACGACGAGAACGATCGGGAACGGCAAAGGGGCATGGCCGCTTATGTCGCGTGTGGGTCGAATTGAATCACGCCGAAGGTGTTGCCTTCGGTGTCCTTGAAATATGCGGTCCAGCCGACGCCGGGGACCGCCATCTTGGGGACAACGTTGGTGCCGCCGGCGGCCAGAATGTCATTCGTGCTGGCGTCGATTGCATCGACACTGACGACATTGGTCGGCGTCTGGCCGGGGAATTCGCGCCGGCTCAGGCCGCCGTCGATGCCGGGCCCGTCGCCGGTGCGCACCATCCAGTACTCCATCGGCCCGTCCCATTTGTCGAACTTCCAGCCGAACGCCTTCTCGTAGAACGTCATGCACCGCGCCGGATCGTCGGCCGGTACCTCGAAATGAACGATGCGCATTGTGTGACCTCTGAAGGCCTATTAAGAGGACTGGAGGCGGGTGTTTTTCACACGGAGGCGCGGAGACACGGAGAACGCGGATGCTTGGGTTCGGTGCGCCAGGCGGCCGCTTCGCGGCCGGCTGGCGCACCTCACAACTGTCTCCGTCCTCTCCGTGTCTCCGTGTGAAATGACAGGCGTCAGGCCGTGACCGCGACCTGGGCAGGGCGGAGCACTTCGTCGCCGATCACGTAGCCGGGACGGACGATGCCGACCACGGTGCCAGCGGGGGATTCCGGAGTGGCGCCGACTGTGGCGACCGCCTCCTGCTGCGCGGGATCGAACGGATGGCCGAGCGGAGACGTCCGTCGCACACCCAGGCCTTCGAGCGTGGTGAGGAATTGCTGCCGCACCAGCGACACGCCCTGGACGAACGGGTCCCCGCTGCGATCGGCGGCGGCATCCAGTGCGCGGTCCAGGTTGTCCAGCACGTCAAGGAAGCCGGCGATGAGCGATCGGCGGCCGCGCTCCACATCCTTCGACAGCTCCTTGCGGAGCCGGGCGCGCGCCTGGTCGAATTCATCCGACGCTCCGCGGTACTTGGCGATGAGCTCCTGCAGCTCGGCATCCTTTGCCGCGAGCCTGCCTTCGAGCTCTTCGACGTACGCGGGTTTGAGCCGGGGTTCTTCAGCGTCGGGAGTGGTTTCGCCGCGGGCCCACCAGCGGCGGTCGTTCACTTTGAGTTCGGCCATGAAGCTACTGTACCGGTTCGACGGGAGGCGGTGAGACGTCTGCGCGTGACGTGAACTCGAACGTCAGGCCAGTGGCGTCGGTGCCGATGGTCACCGTGCCGCCGTTCTCGAGTTTGCCGAACAGCAGCTCGTCGGTCAGCCGATCGCGGACCTCGCGCTGAATCACCCTCGCCAGAGGCCGGGCCCCGAACACGGCGTCGTAGCCCTTCGTGCCGAGCCAGGCGCGGGCTTCGGGCGTCAGCGTGATCGCCACGCTCCGCTCCGCGAGCTGCGCTTCCAGCTGCAGCACGAACTTTTCGACGATCGTCTCCATGACGTCAGGCGTCAGGTTCTTGAACGTGACGATGGCATCGAGGCGGTTGCGGAACTCCGGGCTGAACACGCGCTCGATCGCCTGCTTCGATCGCCCCGCTGCGATCCGGCGCAGCGCGTCGTCGTTGTGCTCACCGGCGCGGCCTTCCGTAAAGCCGATGCTCTTGGCGCTCATCTCGCGCGATCCGGCGTTGGACGTGAGGATCAGCACCGCGTTGCGGAAATCGGCCTTGCGGCCGGTGTTGTCCGTGAGCGTCGCATGGTCCATCACCTGCAACAGGATGTTGAAGATGTCGGGATGCGCCTTTTCGATTTCATCGAGGAGCACCACCGCGTAGGGATGCGTGCGCACCGCGTCCACCAGCAGCCCGCCCTGCTCGAATCCCACGTATCCCGGGGGCGCGCCGATCAGGCGGGCCACGGCGTGCTTCTCCATGTACTCGCTCATGTCGAAGCGGATGAACTCGTTGCCCAGCTGCATCGCCAGCTGCTTGGCGAGCTCCGTCTTGCCCACGCCTGTGGGACCCGTGAACAGGAACGTGCCGGCGGGGCGCTCGGGTAATGCCAGTCCCGCCCGCGACCGCTTGATGGCCTGCGCGACCAGGTGCACGGCCTCGGTCTGGCCGAAGACCACGCGCTCCAGCGATTCCTGCAGTGTTCTCAGCCGCTCGCGATCGGACGATGACGCCTGACGGGCGGGGATGCGCGCCATGCGCGCCACAATCGCCTCGATCTCAGGCGCATCAACAATGATTGGGGCTGCCGGCGCCGCCGGCGCGCCGGTCGTGACTGATGCGGGCGCGCCAGGCGAGGCAAGTCTGGCCACCGCGCCGGCCTCGTCGAGCACGTCAATCGCGCTATCCGGCAATTTGTAGTCGCGCAGATGGCGCGCTGCCAGCTTGGCAGCCGACTCCAGGGCCGCTTCCGTGTACGTCACGCCATGGTGCTCTGCGTACCGCTGACGCAGGCCGGCCAGGATCTGCACGGTTTCTTCGATCGACGGCTCTTCGATCGCGATCTTCTGCAGCCGCCGCGCCAGGGCGCGGTCCTTTTCGATGTGCTTGTATTCCTCGAACGTGGTCGATCCGATCACGCGGAGGTCGCCGGCGGTGAGGATCGGCTTGATCATCGTCGCCAGATCCATCGTCCCGCCCGTCGTGGCGCCGGCGCCGACCGTGGAGTGGATTTCGTCGATGAATAGAATGGCGCGCGGCCGCTGCGACAGCGCCCTGATGACGGCCTTGAAGCGCTCCTCGAAGTCGCCGCGGAACCGTGTGCCGGCGAGGAGCGCGCCGGTATCGAGCGAGAAGACTTCCGCATCCCTCAGCAGATCGGGCACGTCGGCCTGCAACAGGCGTGACGCCAGGCCCTCGGCCATCGCCGTCTTGCCCACGCCGGCTTCGCCCACGAACACGGGATTGTTCTTGCGCCGGCGGCACAGCACTTCGATCGTGCGCTGCAGCTCGGCCGCGCGGCCGATCAGCGGATCGAGCAGGCCGCGCCGGGCGCGATCCGACAGGTTCATGCAGTAGGCCTGCAGGGGATCGGCGGACGTTGGAGAGGGCTCATCGCCTTCGCCTGCGGGTGCGCCGCCGCTGAACGCGCCGGTGTCGTCGATGGGTCTCGGAGTCTTGGTGATGCCGTGAGAGATGTAGTCGAGCACGTCGAGTCGGGTGATGCCGTGCGCCGACAGCAGCCGGGCGGCGTGCGACTTGTCCTGCTGCAGCATGGCGGCCAGCACGTCGCCGGCGTTGACCTCCGCGCGCTGCGCGCTCTGCACGTGGAGCACGGCGGTGCGCAGCACCTGGCGGAAGGCGGCCGTCTGCTCGGGCTCCCGTTCGCGGCCGCGTTTCATCTGTTCGAGCACCGAATCGAGGTATTCGTTCAGTTCTTTGCGGAGTTTCGGGAGTTCGGCGCCGCACGCCGTCAGGATGCGCTCGCCCTCCTGATCGTGCGCCAGGGCAAACAGCAGGTGTTCGAGCGTCAGATAGGCGTGCCGCCGGGACACCGCTTCGCGGTAGGCGATCGCCAGGACGATTTCGAGTGATGCGGAAAACACAGCAGGTGCCTGTGCTGATTATAGAATGCCCGCCATGGCACTTGATCCGATGCTGAAAACGTCCGAGGTTCGCACGCTCGCGACGCATCCCGAGCTCAAGTCCCAACAGTCGATTCCGTTCTTCAAGACGGCCGGTGAGCGGCCCAAGAATGCGCTCGAGCGGTTCTTGTCCCTGTTCGCCGACGTGCGCGCCGGCGAGGGCACGAACGTCATTCTGATGACCGTCACGGTGTTCCTGCTGCTGGCGGCGTACTACCTGCTGAAAGTGGCACGTGAGACCCTCGTGCTCACCGAAGCGACCGCGGTCGTGAAGGTGCAGGCCGCGGCGGCGCAGGCGGTTCTGCTCCTCGGCGTGGTGCCGCTGTTCGGCTGGATCGCCTCGCGGGTGAATCGCATACGTCTCATCACGATCACGAGCCTGTTCTTCGCTGCAAATCTGCTGATGTTCTACGCCCTCGGCCGCGCCGGCGTCCGTGAAGGCGTGGTCTTCTACATCTGGCTCGGCATTTTCAACCTGTTTGTCGTCTCCCAGTTCTGGGCGTTTGCCAACGACTTCTACACGGAAGGTCAGGGCCGCCGCCTGTTTCCGATGATTGGCGTTGGCGCCTCGCTCGGTGCCTGGGTCGGATCGACATCCGTGCCTCCGCTCATCGACGCACTGGCCGTGACGCCGTACACGCTGATGCTCATGGGATCGGTGCTGCTCGTCATCGCGCTTGTGGTGACAAGAATGGTCAACAGCCGCCAGCGCGATGCCAGGGAGCCGGAGACCGCCGCGATCGAGGCCGCGCCCCTCGGAAAAGAGGGCGGCTTCGAGTTGGTGATGAAAGACCCGTATCTGCGCTGGATCGCCGTTTTCACGATCCTGCTGAACGTGGTCAACACCACCGGTGAGTTCCTGCTGAGCAGTCTGGTCCGCGACGCATCGCTGACGCTCGAAGAATCCGCGCGCGGGCCGTTCATCGGTGCCTTCTACGGCTCATTCTTCGGTTGGGTGAATCTGGCGGGCTTCCTCATGCAGCTGTTGCTGGCTTCGCGCCTGATGCGGGTGCTGGGTGTGCGCGGGTCGCTGTTCATCATGCCGATCGTGGCGCTGGTCAACTACTCGATGATTGCCGTCGTGCCAATCCTCGCCGTGGTGCGCATCGGCAAGATCCTCGAGAACAGCACCGACTATTCCATCCAGAACACCGTCCGTCAGGCGCTGTTTCTGCCGACCACACGCGAAGCCAAGTACAAGGCCAAGGCGGCGATCGACACGTTCTGCACGCGCGTCGGCGACGTAACCGCGGCGGCCGTCGCCACGGTGGGGACAGCGATCGGCATGGGCATTGCCGGATTCGGATGGGTGAACGTCGCGTTCACCGTCTGCTTCATCTACGTCGCGATGCGAATCGCTAGGGAGCATCGCCGGAAGACGGTGTAGCGTCGTCGAAGTGCGGCAGCGCCCAAAGCCGCGCCAGCACCGGCGGGGGCAGCACACCCTCGAAATACTCGAGCGTCAGCGCCCGCAGCTCGGCATCGGCCGACTGAATCCCCCGAAATGCCGCCTGGAGCGGCTCGCGGGGCAGGATCGTGGCGAGCAGCGCAAAGATGTGTTCGATGTTGCGATGCGAGCTGCCCATCTCCAGCGGCGGCAGAACGCCGTCTTCCGACGCGTCTCCCTGATCGAGCAGGCGGTGGCCCTGCCAGACCTGGATCGGTACTGAGAGCTCGCGCTCGACAATCGCCAGGATGCGATCGCGATCCACCGAGAGGCCGGTCGTCCGGGTCATCAGCCGGTTGATCGCGCGCGCGCACTGATACCGCACTTCAAAGCGCGGGTCTTCCAGCCCTGCCATGAGGGCCGTCAGGGCGCGGCTCGCGGCGTCCGTGGCCGTGACGTGGCCGAGGATTTTCGGGATCCGGCGTCGAATCGCGAAATCGGTTTCGCGATCGGTCAGCGTGTCACTGAGCAGTCCGATGTGCGACGGCGCGACGCGCTCGAGCGTCAGCCGCACGCGCGGCGCCAGGTCGTCCCAGGCCAGTAGCTGCAATAGCTGTGTCACTTCCACGGGATCTGGTCGCGTAAGCCCCTTCAGCGCTGATTCCACGCGCGCCCGGTCCCCCGATCGCAGGTCAGCCAGCCGCTTCATGTACGGGTCAAGGGCCGCGGTGGCCGTCGACGGCGCAGCGGGCGCGGCCGCCGCTCTCGCAGCGCGCAGCTCCACGGGCAGCTCCAGCAGGGTCCACCCCGTTTCCGACTGCACGGCCACTTCATCGACACCCTTCTGATCCGCGAGCCGATTGGCCACCACGGCGATGTACAGCTTGTCCACTCTGCGACTCAGGACGATGCCGGCGGCGGCCATCAACAGCACGATGACGAGGAGCACTGAGCGCTCGTACGCGCTGTACACCGTGAGCGCGGCCGCGGCGGCGAGCGACACCTGCACCACCAACGCTCCAAGCGCATCGCCGGCCCTGTCGCACGTCACGTCCAGGAACGTCTTCGTCTGCCGCTTCTCGTCGGGCGCCATCGGCACGAACAGCAGCTCGTAACCGCTGCGGAACCAGGAGCCGCGCAGCACGGCTTCGATGCTGCGGGTGATCACGATGAACGGGAATGCGATCGACGGCAATGCCCGCGCGAGCAGCGCAAGGACAGTCGCGGTGGACAGGCCCACCGGCAGCGTGGCAATCGATCGGCCGATCCCGAACGTGCGGATCACGGACCCCGCCGCCGTCTGCGCGCCAAACGTCAGTGCGCCGATCACCATGTAGAACACGGCGAAGAAGGGCTGCAGCTCTTCGCGCGTCTTCCCGGCCGACACGCCCTGCTTGAACAGGAAGTCCACGATTGCGGCACTGGCAGCGCTGAGGACGACGAGCAGCGCCAGCGTGGCCAGGTACGGCGCGCGCGTGAACAGTTTGCGATCGAACAGATGCGTGGCGCGTTCGGGTGAATCCAGGAGCGTCGAGACACGCGCCTCCCGCGCAAGAATCCACACGCCGCCCGCGCACAGTACGTGCAGCGCCGCGAGCATGGCGAGCGACGAGTCCACCGGCACCAACAGCACGCCGCCACCGCCCGCCAGTCCGCCGAGCGTGCCCGCAGCCGCAATGAGCCCGTAGCTGGCCTTCGCTTCGTTGGTGTCGAAGAGCTCCGATACGAGCGACCAGAAACCGGAGAGGAGCAGCCCCCCAAAGCCGGCCACGTGCAGGTACACGGCGGCCGCCACGCGGGTGTCGCCCGCGGGCAGGGTCCACTCGACCAGGTGCGCGGCGGCGCTGATCAGGAAGCCGGCCGGCACCATTGTTCTGGGCCCGAACCGCGCGAGCAGCCGCGCCCACAGCGGCACGCCCAACAGCACCGCCGCCGCGGTGAGCATCATCATCAGCGGCAACTGCAATGCGCCGGGGCCGCTGAGGAACACCGCGTCGCGCACGGCTTTCGACGCGGTCTGATGCGCGAGCATGATGCCCGCAACCGCCATCGCCAGGCGGGTGACAGCGCGCGAGGTCATGCCGTGTCCTCGTCAGGCCTTCTGCACGACATGCGGAGTGCTGACCGGTGCCGCCACGAACGATCGCAGCGACGACGAGACGGGCAGGTGACGTTCCCACCAGCCTTCGGCCACCTCATCTGTCCAGTCGGTCAGGCCGCAGGCTGTGACGGCTTCGGCGATCTCCCGCGCACTGGAGGGACGGTCGGCCGGTTTCTTGGCGAGGCAGCGCATGACGACGTCTTCGAGCGCCGCAGGAATCGGCAGCTCGGTGCGCGTGGACGGCCGTTCGGGTTCCGCCTGCACGTGCTTCAGCGCCATCGTCACCGGATTGGAGTCGTAGAACACGAGCGTGCCGGTCAGCAGGAAGTAGGCGACGCAGCCGACGGCGTACAGATCGGCGCGATGATCGACCACGGGCTCGCCGAGGGCGACTTCCGGAGCGATGTACCCGGGCGTGCCGCTCGCCATTCCTTCCATGGTGAGCTGGGTCACTTCTTCGTTCGGACGCAATGATTTCGCCAGACCGAAGTCCAGCACCTTCACGAAGTCGTAGGTCAGGGCCACTTTGCAGAGCATCACGTTCGAGGGTTTCAGATCGCGATGCACCAGCGCGCTCTGATGCGCCTCCTCGAGCGAGAGGCACATCTGCCTGATGATATGGGCCACGCGGTTGGCGGGCTGCGGTCCGAACTTGGTGACGAGCGTCTGCAGGCTGATGCCGTCGAGCAGCTCCATCACGTAGTAGAACCGGCCATCCTGCGAAGATCCGAAGTCATAGAGATACACGGTGTGCGGCGATTGAAGTGCCGCGATCACGTTGGCTTCGCGACGGAACCGCTTGGCGGACACTTCGGCCTGTCGCGCGGAGAGACCCTGAGGTTTGACGAGCTTGATGGCGGCCTTGCGCGCCAGCATCTGGTGCGTCGCCTGCCACACCTCGCCCATGCCGCCCTCGCCGATCGGCGCCACGAGCCGGTAGCTGCCGAGGTCGGCGGCGCGCTGCGCAGCGATGGCGGTGCCGTAGAGCCGGCGGCTGATGATGAACGCGAGGATCGCGAGCAGGAAGTTGATGCCCGGCCAGACCGACAGGTAATTCCACGCCAGCGGTTCGTGACCGAACCGCGCGACGTTGAGGAAGTACGCGGCCGGCCACATCGCGGCCTCGGCCAGACCCACGAGCAGCGTCCAGATCGGCCGGTTCGGAATCGCCGTGCCGACCACGAAGATCCACGGCCCGAGCGCAGAGATGCCGAGCACCGGCGCAGCCATCGGCTTTGAGGTTTCGATGAGCGCGATACACGCAGCCACGAGGATCTGAAAAGCCGCGCCAATGCTGAACATCGTGGACGCGGTGACCAGCCTGTTGCGATGCAGGGCCACCATGCCGACGGCCATCAGCACCGTGGCGAGCGTGACCAGACGATTGAACTGGTCCTGGAACACGGGCTTCAGCTCTGGCTGCAGCCAGTACTGGCCCAATTCCACAGACACGATGAGAATCGCGCTGACGCCGGCGAGCCAGGCGAGCCGGGTCGCGCCGTCCTCCAGGAGTTTGGGTGGCAGCGGCTGCCAGCCCCCGGTGGTCGCGGTGCCGGAAAGTGGTGTTGCCCCAGGCGCGACAGACGATTTCATGTGGCGGCAGGCATCATACCGTTACCGCGCATAATGAGCCGCCGGGACGCCGGTCTGCGCATTACCCTGTTAGGAGAATCAGCAATGTGGACACGATTCCTTCTGGCACCGGCGGCCGCGGCAACGATCCTGGGGGCGTCGCCCGACCTGATCGCCGTCGATTTGAAGCCCAAGACATTGGCCGCATTCGAGCGGTACGTGACGCTGACCGAGACAAGAATCAAGACCGAAGTGGACGGCCCAAAGCCATTTCTCTGGGTCGACCGCCAGCCGGCCGCGGTCAGGACTGATGCGATGGCCCGGCTGATGCGGGGCGAGGTGATTCCTGCGCGACTCGAAAGCAGGGAAAACGGCAAGAAGATCGATGTTGAAGACGGCATGATCCATCACTGGATTGGCTCGGTGCTGCTGCCTGGTGTGTCGCTGACGAAGGCGCGGGCCGTGGTGGAGCGGTACGACCAGTATCCACGTCTCCTGGGGCCGATGGTGCAGCGCGCCACGGTTCTGGAGCGCAGCGGGAACGACTTCGTCGTGCAGATGCGCACGAGCATGAAAAAGATGATGGTGACGGTCGTGATTGATGCCGACTACCGCATCGCCTACCAGGCCATCAGCCCATCGAAGCTGTACACGAAAAGCGTGGCGGCAAACGTGTTCGAGGTGCAATCCGCTGGCACGGCGGCCGAGCGCAAGATTGATGGCGACAAGAGCAGTGGATACCTGTGGCGACTGAACACGTACTGTTCCTTCGAGGAAATACCGGCGGGCACCGTCGAGCAGTGTGAGTCCATCTCGCTCACACGGAGCATCCCGTGGGGTGCCGGCTGGATCGTCGGGCCGTTCGTGAACAGCATCCCGCGCGAAACGCTTGAATACACCCTGAGCAAGGTGCGCGACGAAGCGGTGAAGTCTCTCAAGAGCGCGGGCACCCGATGATAAACTCGGCCCGTCATTGCCGATGACTGCGCTCCGTAGTGCCATTCTGATTCTGGCTGTTCTGGCGTGTCCCGTGGCGGCTGCCGCGCAGACGCGCGCGGAGATTGCCCAGCAGGCCCGGGCGGAGAAATCGAAATCCCTTCACGCGTACAAACCCGGCAAGGTTGAGCGCGGGCTGTTCCTGATTGAGGACCGGATGCTGGTGCAGCGCATCTTCAATCCGCCCAACGGCCTGTTCCTTCGCGTGGGCGGCCTCCCGCAGGGATCGGGTCTGCCGCTCGGTCCGGGCTACCGGCTCTCGAACGACAAGGCAAGCATCTTTGGGTACGGTGTGCTGGCTCCGTTGTCCGGCTATTGGGACGTCGGCACGGAGGTGTCGTTCAACCATCTCTTCAACCACCACGCCTTTGTCACCGCCGGCGCAAGGCACATGGACCTGCCGCAGGAGGACTTCTTCGGCATCGGGATCGATGCGCCCAAGAGTTTCAAGACGTCCTACGCACTGGAACAGTCGGTGTTTCATGTGCGCGGCGGCAACAATCCCGGCGATCTGTTTCAGCTGGTGGGGCGCGTCGGCTACGAAACACCTCGTCAGCGCCCGGGCGAGGATACGCGCATTCCGTCGATTGAAGACGTGTTCACACCGGCGCAGGCGCCGGGGCTGTTCCAGGACACGGACTTTCTCCGGACCGGCGCCACGTTCACGATCGATGCGTCGGATTTCCCGCTCGGTCCGCGGAGCGGCGGCGTGTACATCTTCGACGTCGAGAAGTTTTCGGACCGCGACCTCAACCGCTTCTCGTTTTCCCAGTGGACGGTGGACCTGCGGCAGTTCGTGCCGATCGTCCAGGGCGCCCGCAGCATCGCCGTGCGCCTGTTCGCCACCGGCGTGTCGCCCGACTCGGGCAACGAGGTGCCGTACTACTACATGCCGACGCTCGGCGGCGCGTACATGGTGCGCGGACTGGCGAACTACCGGTTCCGCGATCGTCATGTCGCGTTCACGAACATCGAATACCGGTACGAGCTCAACTCGTTCATGACGGGTGTGGCGTTCTTCGATGCCGGCACGGTGGCGCCCACCATGCGCGGGCTGGCCCTCAACAATGTGAAGTGGGACTACGGTTTTGGCGTGCGCCTCGGATTCATGGGCGCCACCACGGTGCGCACGGAGTTCTCGTTCGGCGCGGAGGGGCCGCGAATTGTCTTCAAGTTCAGCGATGTCTTCTAGCCCATCTTCGCGCTCCGCGCTGCGGCGGGCACGCTGCGTGGCGGTCGCCGCTGTGGCGACGGCGCTCCTTACCGTGGCGCCGGGCCGCGGCGCGGCACAGCGGTTCTATCCGGACGATCCGCTGTGGACGGACGCCGACCACGCCTTCGACGCGTCGAAGGCGAAGAAGGCCGAGGTCAGCGAGGGCTACGACTTCCTGACGAAGTCGTTCACGAAAGTCGGCGACCGCCGCGACATTCGCGCCCTGAACGTGAACACGCTCGACGAGGTGCCGGACTCGAGCTGGTTCACGAACCGGATCGGCCGCCGGCCGATGACGCTCGATGAGATCCGCAGGGGCCCCGACACGTTCCAGACCTTCGATGTCACCGACTGGGTCATCACCCAGGACAAGGGCGCACCGGGATTCCAGCCGGGCTTCCGCGCCTACGATGCGCGCGACACGCGGCCGAAAACAGAGCGGCAGGTGTATCAACTCGAGGGCGACACCGAGGACTATCCGGAGCTCGCGAGCGGCGTGGAAATGATCGGCACGCTGTTCTATCACGCCATGGGCTACAACGTGGTGGACACGTACGTGGTCAACGTGGACCCGAAGCGCCTCAGGATCGCGCCGGACGCCGAGTTCGAAGACGCGAACGGTGAGCGCCGGTTCAGGCAGGACGATCTCGAAGAGATTCTGAAGCTGCTGGCGCGGAATCCGGACGGGACCTACCGCATGACCGCGAGCCGGTTCGTGGAGGGAACGCCGCTCGAATCCTTCGACTACGCCGGCACGAGGCCCGACGACCCCAACGACATCTATCCACATGAGCATCGCCGCGAGCTGCGCGCCAACCGTGTGTTCTGCGCGTGGCTGAACCACGACGACTCACGGGGCCTCAATTCGCTGGATATGCTCGTGCGCGGGGACGGCCGCAGCTGGATCAAGCACTACATGTTCGATTTCGGCTCGCTGCTCGGCAGCTCGCCGCGTCCGTGGTCAGGCGTGGGCTACATGTACGAAGGACCGCCCACCTGGAAGGCCCTGCTGACATTCGGCTTCTGGATGCAGCCGTGGCAGCGTATCCACTATCCCTCCGGCTTGCCGGAGTCGGTCGGCCGTGTGGAGGCAGACGCGTTCGATCCCCTCACGTGGAAGCCCGAGTACCCGAACCCTGCGTTCGACAACATGCGGCCCGATGATGCGTTCTGGGCGGCAAAGATTGTGGCGAGTTTCTCGAACGAAGCCATTGCGGCGATCGTCGCGCGGGCGAAGTACACGGATCCGCGCGCCACGTCCTACATCACGCAGGCGCTGATCAAACGTCGCGACAAGATCGCCAGGGTGTGGCTGAACGCCGTGAATCCGGTCGTTGATTTTGAGCTGTCGGCGGGCGGCGAACTCACCTTTCAGAACGCCGCGGTGCGGGCCGGGGCCTCCACTCCGGGGACCGGCTACACGGTGCAGTGGGGCAGCTTTGACAACGTCACGGACTCACAACGGGCCGTGGGTGGTGAAGAAACTGTGACAACGGGCCGCGCCCGGCTGCCTGCCGGGCTTGACGCCAGTCAATTCGTGGTCGTCACGGTGAAGGGCAACCACCCCGAACATCCCGCGTGGAATCAACCAGTTCGGGCCTATTTCCGCAAGCAGGCCGGCGGCTGGCAGACGGTGGGGATCGACCGCTGAACGGCCGATAACGAAGGATGGCGCGGGAGAAAAACCTTCGTTTTCGTAAGCGTGAATCGTGAAGCCAGCGTATCCTGATTTACGTCTATGTCCTCTATGACCGGTCGATTGACCACCGTCGGATGCCTGTGCGGCGCCCTGCTTTGCGGTGCGACCGGCGCGGCGGCCCAGGAAGCGCCTCAGGCGCCTCAGGCCGCGAAACAGTTCCAGGCCGAGCCTCCCAAGTTCAAGCTGCCGGAACCGAAGAAGGATTCCGCGCTGAGCTTCGGCCAGGTCATGAAGGACACGCTCGGAGACTTCAAACGGCTGCCGAAGGACAACGCGGTGCCGATTCTCGCGCTCGGCGCGACATTCGCCGCCACTGCGCTGACGTACGACCGCACGGTGTCTGCCAGCTTCGACGGCGCGCAGGCCAGCAGTTTCAAGCCGGGCGCCATTCTCGGCGGTGCGGAGTTCCAGTTCGGCGCCTCTGTGGGCACGTACGCCATCGGCAGACTGACGGGCAACAACCGCGTCGCTGAAGTCGGCGCCCATCTCCTTCGCGCGCAAATCGTGTCGCAGACGGTCACGCACTCGATCAAAGCCGTCGTGAAGCGGACGCGTCCCGACGGCAGCACACAGAACTCGTTCCCGTCGGGCCACACCTCGGTGAGCTTCGCGTCGGCCACGGTCCTTCAGCGCGAATTCGGCTGGAAGGTCGGAATCCCGGCGTACGCCGTGGCCAGCTACATCGGCTTCTCGCGAGTCGAAGGCCATCGGCACTACGTGAGTGACGTCCTGTTCGGCGCCGCCATCGGCGTGATGGCCGGCCGCGCGGCGACCGTCGACATCGCCGGCAATCGGTTCCTCCTTGCACCTTCGGCGGGCAAGGGCGGCGGCGCGGTGTCGTTCGTGTGGGCCGGCAAGAAGTAGCGTTCCGCACAATTCGATGGACGGCTGTTGCGCTGTGCCTTGCGGCAGCGGCGTGCGCGTCCCTGCCCTCATCCGCGACCGGGTCGTCCTCCGCCACCCTGACGATTGTTCATTTCAACGATCTCCACGAGATGGTGGCGAGCGCGGGCGGACGCATGGGCGGCGTGGCGCGCGTGGCGACCGTCGTCCGGCGTGAGCGCGCACGTGGCGACGGCGTCCTGGTGACGCTCGGCGGCGACTTTCTGTCGCCGTCCGCACTCTCCACCGCGCGCGTGGACGGCCAGCCCCTGGCAGGACGCCAGGCCGTCTCCGCCCTGAATCTGCTCGGCGTGAACTGGGCCACGTTCGGCAATCACGAGTTCGACTTGAACGAGGAACAGTTTCGCGCGCGCCTGAGCGAGATCAGGTTCGGCCTGGTCTCATCCAACGTCATCGACAGCAGCCAGCGCGCGTTTGCGCCGGCGCTGCCATCGGCAGTTGCGACGGTGAAAGTTGGAGGCCGGACGGTGCGCCTGGGTCTGGTGGGCCTCACGATCGATTTCACGATGAAGCCCTACGTCCGATACCTGGCGGCGGTAGGAGCCGCCCGCGCGCAGCTGGCGGCTCTGGCCGGCAAGACCGACGCACTCGTGGCGATCACCCACCTCAGCTTCGCCGGCGATGTGGCGCTGGCCGAGGCGCTGCCCGAGCTCGATCTGATCCTCGGCGGTCACGAGCACGAGAACGTCATCGCGCGCCGCGGCCGGGCGGCCACCACCATCGTGAAGGCCGACTCCAACGGCAAGTCCGCCGCGATCGTGACGATGGAGTTTCCGGCGGATGGAGGACGCCCGTCGTCGCGCGCCCGGATCGAGCGCCTCGACGAGCGCGTGACGCCCGATCCCGCCATGCAGGCGGAAGTCGATCGCTGGACGTCCTCCGCATTCGCCGCGTTCCGCCGGGACGGTTTTTCTCCAGAAGCTCCGGTCGTCGAGCTGCCTGAGGCGTTGGATGGACGCGATGCCACCGTCCGCACGCGCGCCGGCAACCTGACCGATCTCATCACCGCGGCGCTCGCACGCGAAGTCAAGACGGTGGACGTGGCGATCATCAACGGCGGATCGATCCGGGTGGACGACATCCTGACCGCGGGCCCTCTCACCGAATACGACATCATCCGCGTGCTGCCGTTCGGCGGCAAAGTGCTGCGGGCCGAGGTCACGGGCGCGCTGCTGACGGAAATCCTGAGCGCCGGCCAGGCGAACGCGGGCTCAGGCGGCTATCTCCACCTGCGCGGCGCGGCGTCCACGAGCGGCGGCTGGACGGTCGGCAACGCAGCGATCGATCCGGCGAGGTGGTACTCGATCGCGCTGCCGGAGTTCATGCTGACCGGCGGCGAGACGCGCATGGGGTTCCTCACGCGAGCGAATGCGGGTGTCCGGAATGTCCAGGAGTTCAGTGACATTCGGCAGGCTGTGATTGCGGAGCTGAAGGCAAGGTACAAGAAGACCACAGTTCAACTTAGAGGTCAGAAGTCACAGGTCAGAGGTAAGTTGCAGGTACTTCCCAAGTTACCTCTGACCTCTCACCTCTGACCTGTAAGTTCCCTCAGGCTGGTTCCATCGCCGCCCGCAGCGGATATCCCGCTTCCCGCGCGAGACTGGTGACGGTCTCCGTCTTGGTCTCCGCCACCTCCCACGGGTAGACGCCGGCGATGCCGCGGCCCTGCGTGTGGACCTGCATCATGACCTGGTACGCTTCGGCCGGCGATTTTTCGAACACGTGCTCCAGCACCTGCACGACGAACTCCATCGTCGTGTAGTCGTCGTTCAGCAACACGACCTTGTAGAGCTCGGGTTCCTTCTGTTTGGTCCGGGTCCGTTCCTGGACCTTCTCGCCCGGTGATGCCATCGCTGTGAGAATGCGGGCGCTAGCGGATTTCGGCGAGCGCCACGATTTCATTCATCGAGGACGTGCCTCGATCCCACTGGTACCACGACGTCTTCCGCTGCAACAGCTCGCCCCGCTCGATCGAGGCGCGATTCGCCCGGTACCACGCGGCAAGCGCCTCCGGGCGCTCGATCCAGGCGCCCACGTCCTTGCCGCCGCGCAGCAGCACGATGGTTGGCGTCAGCTCCTGTCCTTCGGGTCCCTTGTGTGACGCATACACGGGTCCGGCGGCGGCCTTGGCGATGATGCGCAGCGGCACCCCGGCGAGCTCCGCCAGTTTCGCGATGTGCGGCACGCTCTGTACGGAATCGCTGCACGCCGGTTCCGCGACGACAAGGATCCTCAATCCGGTGCCGGCCTTCCGCAGCCTCTCGACAAGCGCCGGCGGAGGATTGACCTGCGACGTCACCTGCTTCCACGTGGCCTGCTGCGCATTCACGCCGTCGAGCCACGGGGTCCACTCCTTTCCTGAATCGAACAGCGCTGACAGATCCGCCTGAGGCATGGTCATTGGCGTGAAGAGCAGAGTGAGGGCAAGGACGAGAGAGGTCATGCGCACAGCCTACCCCAAAGCCGATAGAATGCGGCGCGGAGCACAACTGCGACTGTGGCCACACCGCTCGGCACCGGCCTTGATTATTTCGATCTGAAGTTCCTCGGGCATCCTGAAGTGATTGCGACGGGCCTGCTGTCCGGCCGCGACGGTGTCGCGCTGGTCGACCCGGGGCCGTCCACGACGCTGGGCACGCTGAAGCAGGAGCTGGCCTCGCGCGGAATCGCGCTGGCCGACGTACGCTCAGTTCTCATTACCCATATCCATCTCGATCACGCCGGCGCCACCGGATCGCTTGTCGCCGACTGCCCGAACGCCACCGTCTACGTACACGAACGGGGTGCGCCGCATCTGGCCGATCCCTCCAAGCTCATCAGCAGCGCGTCCAGGCTGTACGGGTCGGACATGGAGCGGCTGTGGGGCGAGATTCTTCCGGTGCCGGCCGACCGCATCAGATCCCTCGGCGCCACGGGCGATACGCGGCTGACGGTAGCGGGCCACAACGTGGACGTGACCGCCACGCCCGGCCACGCGTCACACCACGTCAGCTACTTTCTGGCGGACGCGGGCATTGCGTTCGTTGGCGACACGGCCGGCCTCTGCCGGGCCAGCGGCCGCATTGTCCTGCCGGCCACGCCGCCGCCGGACATCGACCTGCCGGCGTGGCGCAAGAGCGCTGAAAAGATTCTCGCGTGGAATCCTGAGGTCCTGTTCCTGACGCACTTCGGCCCGCATCGCAGTCCGCGCGTGCATTTCGCCGACTTCTGGAAGCGGCTGGAAGGCTGGAACCGCCGCGTCTGGGGCGACATTCAGAAGGCCGATTCGGACGGCGATCTCGAGCGGCGGTTCGCGGACGACGTGACCGAAGAGCTGGCGCGCGAGACGAGCCGCATCGAGGCGCAGGCGTACGCTGTTGCCGGACGATTCGACTACTCGTGGCGGGGGCTGGCGCGGTACTGGCGGAAAGTGAATCCCGCTACTTGATGATCTTGGTCAGCCGGTCGAAGGCCGCGCGTGCCTTCTTCTGTTCTTCGGCCCAAAGCACCAGATCGCCGCTCTTCATCGCCTTGTCCGCGGCTTCGTAGTGCGCGCTCATCTCGGCCACGATGGTCGCGACCGTGGAGTCGGCAACGGGCGTGCCTTCAATCGGCTTTGCCGACAGCTTGTCCTCGTCCGGCGTAATGACGACTGACGTGGCGCTGCTCGACAGACGATCGGGCGCAAGCGAGGCCGTCACCGACGACCCGAAGATGCGGCCCAGCGCGCGCGTCAGCGTTTCAGCCATCTCGATCCGGTTCTTGTAGGCGACTACTACCTGCTTCAGCTCGGGGATGCGCGCTTCCGGAGACTGCAGGTACAGCGGACGCACGTACAGCAGCGACTGGTTGACGGGGATCACCAGCAGCGTGCCCCAGATCACACGCGAGCCCTGCTGGTCCCATAGCGTGATTTGCGGCGAGATGAATTCATCCTGGTTGATCTTGCCGACAATCTGCTTGGGCCCGAACACGATCGTCTGCTTCGGAAACTGGAACACGAGCAGCTTGCCGTAGTGTTCGCCGTCACTGCGCGCGATCATCCAGGCGGCCAGGTTCTCCTTGAGCCTCGGCGTGAACGGAAGCATCTGGATGAACTCGGTCTTCTGTTCTCCAGGCACCTTCATCACCGTGTAGTACGGCTGCATCTGCACCGGCCCGCCGGCGCCTTCCAGTGCCGGCACCTGCCACTGATCCTCGCGGGCGAAGAACGTCGCAGGCGTCGTCATGTGGTAGGTCTGGTACATCGACGTCTGGATCTTGAAGATGTCCTCGGGGTAGCGCACGTGACTGCGAAGGTCCGCCGGCATGTCCGAGAGCGGCTTGAGCATGCCCGGGAAAATCTTCCCCAACGTCCGCGCCACCGGTTCGTCCGGGTCGGCCAGGTAGAAGGTGGTGGAGCCGTGGTAGGCGTCGATGACGACCTTCACCGAATTCCGGATGTAGTTGATCTCCTCGCCCTGGAACGCGGTGGGCGTTGAGTACGGATAGTTGTGGCTGGACGTGTATGCATCCTGGATCCAGAACAGCCGTCCGTCGGACAGCACCGGATAGGGATCGGCGTCGTACGAGAGGAAGGGCGCAAGAATCCTGACCCGATCCGCAATGCGCCGGTAGTACAGGATGCGGCTCTCCGGCTTGAGCTGGTTGGTGAAGAGGATGTCAGTGTCGGTGAACCGGATCGCGAAGAGCAGCCGCCGCCAGAAGCCGCCGATCGACACGCCGCCCGATCCGTCGTAGGTGGTGCGCTCGTAGTCGTCGGCCGTCGGGTAGTGGAACTCCTCCTGCTTCGTCTTGACGAGCGCGTAGTTGCTCGACAGCTCGCCGAAGTAGATGCTCGGCTGGGTCACGCGCAGATCCGCCGTGGAAATCGGCGGCAGGTTGCGAATGAACAGCACAGGCAGGCCCTCGGTCGTCACCTGATTGACGGGGCCCAGCGTCAGGCCGTAGCCGTGCGTGTAGGTCAGCCGCTCGTTGACCCAGGTGCGGTTCTGCAGGCTCGTGGTGTTGAGCTCGCGCACCGAGAGCATGACCTGGCGGTACTGGCCGTTGATCTTGTAGCGGTCGTTGTCGACGTTCTGAAAGTCGTAGTAGGTCCGGATTTCCTGGATCTGCGCGAACGTCTGCAACAGCGGCGCATGGTCCCACAGGCGCACGTTTTCGATCGTCGCCGCGTTGCTGACGATGTCCTTGGCCGTGAGCTCTGCGTCGCCGGAGACTTCGCGCTCTTCCACATTGTCCAGGCCGTAGGCCTGGCGTGTGGCCGCGATGTTGTTCAGGATGTACGGCCGCTCGCGGTTGAGCGCGTCGGGCGTGACAATGAGCCGCTGCACCGACGCGCTGTAAATGCCGCCGCCGAACCACACGACGATGAACAGACCGATGGCCATCATCATCGGCCAGCCGCGTCGCGTGAAGCCGTACACCAGGGCGAGCACGGCGCCGAGCGCCAGCACGAGGATGGTGATCCAGAGGATCGGGATCCGGGCGTGGAGGTCCACGTAGCCGGCGCCGAACACGCTTTCCGTCTGCGCCGGCGTCAGCACAGCGCGCGCAATGTCGAACCACGTGCCCCACGCAATCAGCGCGAACACCAGCGCGGCCAGCAGGCCCAGGTGCCGCCTTGCGTACGTCACCAGGCGAATGCTGGGGAACAGCCCGGCGCCACGCCGTGCCTCAATCACGAAGCTGCCGGAGAGCACGTAGTACAGGCCGCAGCCGACGAGACTGAGAAATGTGACGACGAGGCTGTGCTGCTGGATCGCTTCCCACACGGGAAGGCGGAACACGTAGAAGCTGATGTCGCGGCCGAAGATCGGGTCGGTCCGGCCGAACGACGTGGCGTTGAAGAAGCTCAGCCACATCAGCCATTTGCGGGAGGCCGCAAACGCGATGACCAGCGCGATCACGACGGCGCCAGGCAGCGCGAGGCCCGAGACCTGCCGGGTGTCTACGCTGATGGCCCGCCCATCCGGCCCGGTGCCCACCACGACATTCGGACGAGTGATGGTGCCGCGGGCGCCCCGCAGGTTGAAGAACAGGAACAGGAAGGCGACGGCGAACGTGGCGCCGAACACCGTGACCTGGGCGTTCAGCGAGCGGAGAAAGATTCCCTCGTATCCGAGCTCGTGGAACCACATCCAGTCTGTGTAGTACGTGACGGTTGAGGGGACCACGAGCAGGAGGAATGCGGCGACGACGAGGAGCCAGGACGCGCTGCGCCGCCTCATCTGACCTCCAGCGTGGCGACCCTTACTCGTGTGGGCTGGTTCGGACGCACCTCGGTCCAGGCTGCGACGAGGCGGGAACCGGCGGAGGCGAGACGAAGGAATCCGCCCGTGCGGTCGGGCGTGGCCGCCGTGATTTCCACGGGGTCGCTCATGCGGCCGTCGCGGCGCACATCACGCAACACGACCCGCGCGCCGCTGGCGGTGCGTTCGAGCGAGGTCACCAGAACGCGATCGGCCGACGGCATGAACATGCCGAGGCGTCCGAGTGTGGTGGCCGAGTCGATGCGGATCGGCGGACCAAACGTGCGGCCGGCGTCCTGCGAAAACGCCACCTGTGTCTTGGGCGTGTTGCCGGTGCCCGTGAACCACGCCACTGCGGCGGCATTGCCCGTGGCCGTGATGACCGGGCCATTCACCGGACAGCCGTTGATCTCCCAATTGTCCGCGCCGACGGTGACCGGCGCCGACCACTTGCCGTCGGCGAAGCGCACGACGGAGGTATCGCGAATCTCCTTGTCGCTGCGATCACGGTACGCGACCAGCACGCCGCCGGCTGCGCGCGCGGCTGATGTCTGGCAGCACTCGCACACACGCGCGTCAATCGTGGTTTCGTCGCCGGGCACGCCTTTGCGAATCACCGTGGACCGCAGCGTCATGCCGGCGCCCTGGCCGACGGCGGCGTGGCCGCCGGACATCTCGCGGCCGTCGAGCCAGACGAGGCCGACACCGCCGCCTGGCGCGTCGAAGAACGACACGAAGCCGTGCTCGGTGGCCGACGTGTCCTTGTGCGGCGTGATGGTGGCTGACCAGGTGCGGCCGGAATCGTTCGACGTGCGGATGCGCACGAAGTACGCGTCGCGTCCGGTCGTACGTTCCAGCCAGTGTGCGGCCAGGGTGCCGTCTGAAGCGACGAACAGCGACGGAAAGTCGGCCCAGTTCGCCAGAAAATTCGTGTCCTCGGCGATCGTCACCGGCTCGGTCCAGCGATTGCCGGTCAGCTGCGCCGCGCGGAACCGGTGTCCGCCGCCGCTCTGGCGCGGCTCGAGCCATGTCAGCCACACGCGGCCCCGCCGGTCACTGGCCAGATTGGGCTGCGCCGATCCGTCGGGTGCGGGAGAGTCGTCGATCGGCCGGACGGCGCCGGTGACCGGTGACGGCAGGGGCGCCGTCGGAGCGCCAGACTGCGCCGCGGCCAGGACGCCGGCAAGAGCGAGAACGCTCGCGAACGCGGAAATGCGGTAACGAAGTCGCATGGGTTTCAACAGGAGTGCCGGTACCCGCAAACCTTATCACGCAGCGACGCAGGTCCGATCCAGAATGGGCGATGCTTCAGACCGGCACTGTCGCTCCCGATTTCGCACTGGAAAACACCAAACGGCAGGTCATTCGTCTCTCGGATTTCCGCGGGAAGAAGAACGTCGTGCTCGCGTTCCATCCGCTGGCGTTCACGCCGGTGTGTTCCGTGCAGATGCAGAACTACCAGAAGGCGCTGCCGGCACTCGACTCGCTCGATACGGCAGTGGTGGGCATCAGCTTTGACCTGGGCCCGGCACACGCCGCCTGGGCCAACTCGCTCGGCGGTCTGTCGTTCGATCTGCTGAGCGACGTGCACCCGCACGGCAAAGTCGCGCGCGACTACGGAGTGTTCCGTGAGGCTGACAGCCTTCCGGACCGCGCCGTCTTCGTCATCGACAAGGCCGGTGTCATTCGCTGGGCCAAGGCGCACGACATGGGCGAGCAGCCGGATCTGGACGAGCTCCTTAGGGTCCTCAAGGTCCTAGAGCCCATCTCATAAATGGACGCGGCATTCGGCCGGCGATGCATCCCGCCCGGCGGCGTTGCTCCTCCCTCAAATACAGCCAGTATTCTCGGTCGTCGCGCCTGGCCGGCCGGGCGCCTCGCCGGCCTCGGTGCTCGCGCCATTTATGAGATGGGCTCTAGGGTCCTAAGGTCCGAAAGGGTCCGGAGGTCCGAGGGTTCGGACCCTTGGACCCAGGACCCTTCAGCACCCTAGGACCTTAGGACCCTGCGGACCCTACTGAATCGCCAGGAGCTCCCGGTCCGTGCGCCAGTACCACACGCCATCCACGAGCGCCGGTGAGGCGATGACGCGGGCCTTGAACTCGTTGACGCGCAGCAGCTTGAACGTGTTGCCCGCCTGCACGACGAACGTCTGGCCTTCGTCATTGGTGAAGAAGAGCTTGTCGCCGACGGCGACAGGCGAAACCGAGAAGCCTTCTTTTACTGGCTGGCCGAGGCGATCCTGGTAGATCAATGTCCCGGTCTTAGCATCGAACACCGTCAGGATGCTCTGCATGTCGTTGACCAGATACAGGTTATCGCCATGCACCAGGCCCGACGGCACGAACGGCGATCCCTTCGGCGACGTCCACGCGACGTGCGTGCCGGTGACGTCGCCCTTGCCGCCCGGACGAATCGCAAACGTCGGCCCCGCGCGGCCGGATGAGCAGAACACGAAGCCGTGCCCGACCACCGGCGTCGGAATCACCTCGAACGTGTTGCCGCGTACGGTCCACAGCTCGTCGCCCGTATCCGGGTTGTAGGCGTAAATGCGCCGCTGGCTGCTGACGATGAGCTCGTCGTGATCGCCGGCACGCACCACGATGGGCGTGCCCCAGCCGACGGTTTCCACGCGGTCTTTCTTCCAGATCGGCTTTCCGGTCTTCGCATCGAACGCTGCAACGAACGATCGCAAGGTCGCCGTACCGTCGTGATCCTGGAAGAGAAAGATGCGGTCCTTGTAGAGAACAGGCGATCCGGCGCTGCCGTGATAGTTGCTGAGGTCGCCGAGTTTCTGGTGCCACACGATCTTGCCGGTGAAGTCGAACGCCGCGAGGCCGTGCGTGCCGAACGACGCCCAGATGAACTGGCCGTCCGTCGTGGCCGTGGCCGAGGCATGGCTGTTCTTCGGGTATTTGTGCTCCACGCCCTTCGAGGGCACCGCGGTCTCCCAGAGCTTTGCGCCCGTGGACCGCGCGTACGCGATCATCGACATCGTCGCGCCATCGTTCGTCGCGGTCGTCAGAAACAGATGATCGCCCCAGACGATGGGCGAGGAGTGTCCGAGTCCAGGCACCGCGACGCGCCACTTCACGTGGTCGGTGTTCGACCAGGTGTCTGTGTAGTTGGTGCCGGTGACATGGCCCTGGCCCGAAGGTCCGCGCCATCGTGACCAGTACTTCGCCGCGTCGCCGGCAGCGGGAATGAGCTGTACATCGGCGGGCGCCGGCTGCGCGTGCACGGCGACGACCACACCAATGGCCGCGACTGCGGCTAACATGAGCTGACGCATAGGGGAATAGTACATGCAGAATCCTGGCAGGTTGTGTCTCGCGGTTTTGACGTTGGCGATGGTGGCAGGCGTTGCCGCGCAGCAGAAGCCGGCGTCCATCAGGATCGACGGGCTTGTCGACAAGCCGGGGACCTTCGATGCGAAATCGTTGGCGGGCCTCAAGCGGATCACTCTGAAGGTGGACGATCACGGCGAGCCGGCCACATACGAAGGCGTGCCGCTGACCGAGGTCCTGGCACTTGCCGGCGCACCCGTTGGCGACCGGATGCGCGGCGCCCAGCTCTCACTCGTCGTCGTGGCGAAGGCCGCCGACGATTATGTGGTGGCGTACTCCCTTGCCGAGCTCGACCCCGGATTCACCGATCGCGTTGCGATTCTTGCGGATCGCCGTGACGGCAAGCCCCTGGCTGAGACCGCCGCACCATTCCAGATCATCGTGCCCGGCGAGAAGAAGCATGGGCGATGGATCCGGCAGGTGGTGTCGCTGACGGTCAAAGAGACAAGGTAGCGCGGGGAGCCGGCAGTGGGCTCCACTGCAAGATTCACCGCAGCTTACGCGTAGCTAATCGCCGCCCTGCAGTTCAAATTTTGGGGGTTCCCGCAGGAAACGGTCAACACTGTAGTGGGCGCGCGGAAAACCCCGAGCGGATTGCTCCTCGGGCGCTGTGTACATTTCGACGACGAGCTCGTTGTTCTCTAACCGGAATACCAGAAAGCGTCCGTTGGGATAGGTTGCAACTCCGCGATCGGCCAGCTTCTTGTCATCTGGCGGAAGGATTCTGAATTTAGTGAAGCCCAACTCGCAATCCTTGGGACTGCACACACCCCACACGTTGACCGTGCCATCTGTCCCAAAGGTGACCGCGGTCAATGTGTTGGCCCGCTCAATAACCTTCCATGAACCGTCAAAAATCGGATGCGGACCTGGCTTCTGGGCGAAGTTGGACTCACCCCCAGAGAACACGACCAGCGTTGCGACCAATGCGGTACGCCACATGTCTGCCTCCCAGCGTGGTACTGGCTTGGACGGCGCTATTCTAACTCCGCCGGTGCGCCCCTAGCTGGCGCCCGTCCACCCGCGAAACATGAAGTACGCGGCGCCGCAGAGACAGAGACCGGCCCACAGATAGTCCAGCTTGAGCGGCTCGCGCAGGTACCACACCGAGAAGGGCGCGAACACCGCAAGCGTGATCACTTCCTGCATGATCTTGAGCTGCGGCACGGACAGCTGCGTGTGCCCGATGCGGTTTGCCGGCACCTGAAAGAGATACTCGAACAGCGCCACGCCCCAGCTGACCAACGCGGCCACGTACCACGGTTTGGCGTTGAGCTCCCTGAGGTGCGCGTACCACGCGAACGTCATGAAGACGTTGGAGATCATGAGCAGGACGACGGTTTGCCAGACGACAGACATGGGGGAAGCTTAGTACAAACGATCGGGAACGATCGGGAACGACGGGAACGATCGGGAACTGAAGAGCGGGAGAGCACGGAGGTTGCCCGTTCTCGATCGTTCCTTTCACTTGAGCAGCGCGGCGAGCGCGGCATAGTCGAGCGTCTCCTTCACGCGCGTCTGCCAGGCGCGGCGCTCCACCTGTTTCGGATCCGGGTCGTACGACACCATCACCGTAATCACCTGGACGCGGTTGGGGCTGCTGAAATCCGGGAATGAAGGGTCGCGCTTGAAGCTCATGGCGGCGTCGGCCGTGCCGGGCCTCAGATTGGTGAGGTCGTACTGCGCGCGCAAATCGCTCATCTTGTTCGAGGCGGCCTCCATGTGACGCTGCTGGATCGTCCGCATCTTTCCGGCGCGTTCGTTGTCGCGGGGAAGGGCAGTGATCGCCGCCTGCTCCGCGGGCGTCAGCGCCTGCAGCGCGGCGATATCCCCGTCGAGCTTGCGTCGTGCCGTTCCGGACGGATCGCCCCAGACCGCCGGCGCGTTCAGCTGTTCCGGCGTGAACGACGCGCGGTACTGCTCGTAGTCCTTCACTTCCTTTTCGAGTTGCGCGGTCTGGGCCGGATAGACGTCCTTCTGCAGGCGCCTGACTTCCTCCGCCTGTAACTTGATGGCCGCCATGAACTTGTCGGCGCCCGCCGGGTCGGATTTCTTCAGCATTTCGTAGGTCTTCTGCGCAGCGGCCTCGTCCATCACCTTCATCTGCGCCCGCGTCTTCAGCCATTCTGCAAGCTTGTCCCGGCGGCGTGTCCCTTCGGCGTCGATCTTGTCCGCCAGCGTCTGAGGAATCCACGGCAGCCGGCCATCTTTCGTGATGACGACCCAGTTGTTGTATTCCGGATACCCGCCGGCCTTGCCGGTGAGCTTCGGGCCCTCACCGCTTTGCGACACGAACTGCTCGCCCGCCCGATTGAAGAAGACCGAAATCTGGGCGATGGCGCCACCGACCCGATCGATTTGCGGAATCACGCCGCACTCGCCCGTCCACAGCCGCAGGCGATTGCCCGTGCGCTCAGGCGCCGCTTTGATGTGAATCGCCGCACCGCTGTTGTCACCAGGGCCGGCGGACACAGACGCTCGGAACCGCACCGGTGCCGGCGCGTCGAGAAACGCCTTGTTCGCGCGGACGATGTTCTCGGCCGCCAGCACGGCCTCACGAAGACCGGCAAACTTCGGATTGGCGAACGCGTCTTCCTGCACACGCGGTGTCCAGCAGCCGGACGCACCGCCGCTCGGCGGTATGAACAGGCGAGTGGGCAACGGCTTGTCCGGCTTCGGCCCGCACAGCGACACGCCCTGCCTGACGGAATAGCCCACCTGGCCCGACTGATCGGTGGCGCTGACGATGCTGTCGCTGTTCGAGCCGGCCAGTTTCACAGCGCAACCGTCAAGGCTATGCGCGCCGTAGCTGCCGCCCGTCACTGCAATGCCCTGCGGCGCCGTTCCCGATGCGATCAGCGCGGGTCGAAGAATGACTCTGGGCTGATCGGCGCCGAGCGATGAGAACTGGTTGTCACCGCACGCGTAGAGTGCGCCGTCGGCGGTCCGAATCAGGGTGCTGCTGCCGCCGGCCGCCACATGCGTGGCCTTTGCCGCGCCTGGCAGTGTGACCTTCTGCGGAGATGACTTGTTGACCGTGGTTCCGTCGCAGAGCTCCGATCGGCCGTTGCTGCCCCAGACCCATACGCTGCCGTCCGCGCGCACCGCAGCGCTGTGCCATGTGCCCGCCGCAAAGGACACGACGTCAGTCATTTCCAGAACAGGCCCGAACGCGCTCGTCGTCCTGCCGCTGCCGAGCTGTCCGTCACGCGCGCGCCCAAAGGCATACAACTGGCCATCCTTTGTCTGCACCAGCGCGTGGAACGCGCCCGCGCGGACGGCGGCGACCTTTCCCTGGAGCTCGGGGTACGGCACCAGCGTGAACGCGCGCGTGCCGCCCTTCACCGCGGGACACTGGCCTTGCTCGCTGGCGCCCGTGCAGTAGAGATCACCGCTGGTCGTGACGGCCAGGCTGAAGTCGATGCCGGTTGCGATGTGCGCGATGGTCTTGTCCGCAAGCGAGGCGACAGGTTCCGGTCCTTCGCACCGCTCGAAGTCGTCGTTGTTGCCGAGCGTCGCCGCTTCGCTGCCCCACGCGTAGACCTTGCCGTCCACGTCCAGCGCCAGCGTGTGCGCAGAAGCAGCCGCAATTTCCTTGATGTTCCTCAGCACCTGGCCGGGCGTTGCCGATCGGTTCCCGCCCGCCCGACCGAGCTGGCAGCTGACGTTCTCGCCCCAGGTGAGCACGTCGCCGTTGTTTTTCAGCGCCACCGCGTGACGCGTGCCGAACACGACCATGCGCGTATCCGCCTGTGCGGACACGACCGGCTCGAGCGAGGGCAGCATCAGCGCGAGGAGGACCGTCCCTGCGACCGCGATCTTCTTGCGCACGGCGTAATTGTAAGCAATCCTGTTAATCGTCATGCTTCAGCTGTTGAAGAGATCGGACGGACCGTCGCTGCCGGTAATCATCAGCGGCGACGATCCCGGCCTCCGCGGCAGGTTCGATCGTGTCCGTTGTCCGAAATGCGAATGGACACCCGGTGCCGGCAGCCGCTGGTGCTGCGACCACCGCGACACACCAGAGCCGCCGTTCGCGTCATGTGGAACCGTGTGGCACACGTTCTCGACGCGTGGCCGCTGTCCGGGATGCGCGCATCAATGGCACTGGACGTCATGCCTGATGTGCGGACAAGCGTCGCCGCACGAGGACTGGTACGAGCGAGACCCGTCTTCGCTCTAGCGAGCTACGGCGGGCAAGCCACCCAGCTAGAGTTCTCTCAGCGCCTTTGAAATCGGGAGTCTGGCTGCGCGAATCGCAGGGAACACGCCGCCCAGCAACCCCATGAGAAGGGCGTAGATCATGCCCTGCATCAGCAGCACCGGCGTCACCGCAAAGCCAAACGCCACCTGGCTGAACGTCGACCAGTTCATTGTTGACGTCTGGAATCCGTTGAAGCCGGCATAGGCGAGGGCGCCGCCGATCGCGCCGCCAATCAGCGCGAGCACCATCGATTCGCCGAGGATGGAGAGCATCACGGGGAACGCCCCGAAGCCCAGCGCGCGCAGCGTCGCGATCTCACGCGTGCGCGCGACCACCGCGGAATACATGGTCAGCACGGCGCCGATAATGGCGCCCAGGCCCATGAGTCCCGCCACGCCCCAGCCGATGCTCTGTACGAGGCCAATCAACTGGCGCGACTGCTTGCGGTAGTAGTCGGATTCGCGCTCGACCTGGACGTCGACCTCACGATTAGAAGACAACCAGTCTTTGAACGTGTCGAACGACGCGGGCGATTCCAGCCTGGCCAGCACGGATTGATACGAATTGCCCCGTCGGAATGCACCCTGCAGCGTGCGCACGTCGCACCAGATTTCGGTTTCCGCCGCCGTGCCGGCCGTGTCGAACACCCCGACCACGGGCCACTGCGTCTGACCGGACCTGAACGTGTCTCCGACCCGCAAGCCGGCAAACTGCTGACTGGCCGCGCGCCCGACCACGACTTCATTGGTGCCGAAGTTGAGCATCCGGCCCTCGACGATCTTCACTTCAGGCCGCACGGCAAGCAGCGTGCTGTCCACGCCGCGAAGCGGCACGTTCGAGCCCGTATTCGTGGTCTTTCGATTGACGTCCACGACGACGAACATTTCAGCGGATGCGTTGGACACCGCACCGTCCTTCCGGACGCCCGCGGCCTGCTTGATGATTTCGACTTCGGGACCGCCGATGCCGCTCGACAGCTCGGAGTCGGCGCCCTGCCGCATGACGATCGCCCGGTCCGGACGGCCCGCGTTGACCATCGCCTTCTCGAATCCTGCCGCGATCGACAGCACGCCGACGAGCACCACGACGACGCCGGCGATGCCGATGATGGCAACACCGGCCGAGCTCAACCGCTGTGGAATCGTGTAGAGCCCGAGGAGAACGACCGTAAACGCCTGTTTGAAGAAGCTCACGGCTATACCCTCCTCAGTGCTGTCGCAATCGGCAGCCGGCTGGCGCCAATAGCGGGCAGCGCGCCGGCAATGAGTCCGACCAGTGCCGCCAGGAGAAAGCCAATCGCCATGTCCTGAGGTTTCAACAGCCAAATCGGCAGGAAGCCACCTGTCGGATCGCCGCCGAGCCCGATCAACCATGCGATGCCAAGGCCCACGGCGCCGGCCATCAACGACAAGGCCATCGATTCGACAAGAATGAGCACGAGCACCTGTGTGTCACCGAAGCCGATGGCCTTGAGCGCCCCGATCTCATTGGTGCGTTCGCGGACCGCGAGCGACATCTGGCTGGCCGCGATCAGCAGCACCATGATCATCACGACGGCCGAAATAGCCGTGACGATCGCGCCGATGTTGCCCACCTGGTTGGCAAAGCTCTGGGCCATGGCGCCTTCAGTCTCGGTCTTGGTTTCATAGGAAGAATTCTCGAAGAGCCGGTCGATGGTCTTCGAGAGCTCACCGGCGCGGCTGGCTTCCTCGACTCTGATGAGGACCCAGCCGACATTGCCTGGCGGGAGTGTCCGGTTCTCGTCGAGATAGTCCCAGCGGAAGAGGAACTGCGTCTTGTCGGTTTCCTTCTCGCCGTCGTAGATACCGACCAGGTTGAACTCCCACGCGCCGGTGCCGCTTTTCGGGCGGTTGAACGTGGCCTTGATCGGAATCTTGTCGCCGATCCTCCAGCCGAAGCGCTTCGCCAGATCGCGGCCGGCGATGAACCCCTGCTTGTCGCTGAGCCACGCCTTCATCTGATCCGGCGGCAGCTTGAACTCCGGGTACATCGCCATGTACGTCTCCGGATCGACGGCGAACTGAAACACGTTGGTCGACGGGTCCTGGTAGATGCCGCCGAACCAGGATGCGTGGGTGACGAGCTTCACGCCAGGCACGGCGCGGATCTTGTCGATGTACGACACCGGGATGGGCTGGATGAAGCCCATCTTGTTCAGCATCATCAGCCGATCCGCGCCCGCCACTTCCACGCCCATCGTGAAGGCGACACGCAGGATCATCAGGATCCCGAACAGCAGGAAGGCGACGGTGGTCGCAAGAAAGACGAGGATCGTGCGAACCGGCCGCCGCATCAGGTTGCGAAAGGTGAGCGGAAGGAACTTCATGATGCCGCCTCCACCAACGTGCCTTTCTCCAGGTGCACGGTCCGCGTGGCGCGTTCGGCGGCGTGTGGATCGTGGGTGACCATCACGATGGTCTTGTTGTGCTCTTTGTTCAACGCCTGCAGGAGGTCGAGGATTTCGTCGCCGGCCTTGCGGTCGAGATCGCCGGTGGGCTCGTCCGCCAGAATCAGCGTGGGATCGTTCACGATCGCGCGCGCGATGCCGACGCGCTGCTCCTGTCCGCCCGAGAGCTGACGGGGATAGTGTTTCAGGCGATCGCCGAGGCCGACCACCTTGAGCGCGATGGCCGCGCGCTTGCGGCGGTCGCTCTTGCCGAGCGACGTCAGAAGCAGTGGCAGCTCCACATTTCGCTCGGCCGTCAGCACGGGCAGCAGGTTGTAGAGCTGGAACACGAAGCCGATGTGCCGCGCCCTCCATTTGGCGAGCGCACCGCCTCCAAGCGCGTTCACTTGCGAGCCCGCGATCTCGATAGATCCGCCGGTCGGACTATCGAGGCCGCCCATCAAGTTCAGCAGCGTCGTCTTGCCCGAACCCGAGGGACCCATCAAGGCCAGGAACTCGCCCTCCCTGACCTCGAGCGATACGCCCTGCAGGACGTCGATGCGCTCGTTACCGCGAGTGAAGTGCTTGTGGACGTCACGAATCTTGACCAGGGACATGGACAGCTCCTACTTGACGACAATCTTCTTGCCCGCGGCCAGCGTGGGCGGCGGCGACACGACGACACGGTCCCGTGAGGCGAGCCCGGCAACGACCTCGAGCTTGTCGCCGTCAGCGCCACCGGTCTTGATGGCGCGCCGCTCGACCGTCTCGCCGACGACAACAAATGCATAGGCCTGGCCGTTCTCGGTGACGATCGCGGCCTTCGGCACCAGTGTGGTCGGACGCATCGTCGTCACGGGCGCGGTGCCACGATCGGCGAGGAACGTGACCTTGATGCCCATGTCGGGCAGGATGCGCGGGTCGAGCTGCTTGAAGCGCACACGCACCAGCACGGTCGCCTTCTGGCGGTCGGCTGTTGGCACTGCGGTGATCACCTCAGCGGGGATCTGCCAGTCGGGGTAGGCATCGAGCATCGCGGTGACGTCCTGACCGGGTTTCACGCGATTGATGTAGCTCTCGTTCACATCCACTTCAATCTCGAGCGAGCGCATGTCCACCATCGTGCAGATACCTGTCCGGGTGAATCCACCGCCGGCCGACACGGGCGACACCATCTCGCCAGGCTGCGCATCCTTGGAGATCGCCACGCCGCTGAACGGCGCGCGGATGATCGTGTTGTCCAGATCCGTCTGCGCCATATCGACTTGCCGCTCTGCAACCTTCGTCTGCTGATTCAGCATCCCGATGCGCGCCGCGATCGAATCCACGGCGGCTTTCGCGGTGTCCACATCCGCCTGCGTGACGATGCCTTCCTTGAGCAGCGCCGAAAAGCGATTGAGGTTGACCTTGGCCTCTGCGAGCCGGACTTCGTTTTCGTTGATCCCGCGCCGTGATGCTTCGGCCTGCGCTTCGGCCAGGGCCAGCGCGGCGCGGTACATCACGTCGTCGAGCCGTGCGAGAATCTGGCCCTCTTTCACGGCCATCCCTTCCTCGACGTTTACTTCGACGATCTTGCCCGTGACCTTCGAGGAGACCGTCGCCCGCCTGCGAGCCGTCACGTACCCGGACGCGTTGAGCACCGCCGCCTGAGTGCCGGCCGCTCGCTCAGTCACTGAGGCCACGTCGACCTGGAGGGGCCGCTCGCGCGTGAAATAGGCGTAGCCGGCGGCGCTGGCTCCGCCAATCAGCGCCAGCAGCACCACCCACTTCACCCATGCGAAAGAGACACGGGATTCGGGCTGCCGTTCGATGCGGAGGGCGGCGAGGTCGTCTTTCAGTTCAGTCATGGGCTCGAAAACGAAAGGCTCCGTTTCCGGAGCCTTCAAGTATATGCAGGGGGTTTGACGGATGAGGTCAGACCCCGGATCGGTGCCGCCGGCCCCAAATCGGTGAAAGCCACATCAGACCCGGCGGATGGTGGTCAATGACCATTTCTCATTTCTCATTTCTCATTTCCTCAAAATGGGAAATGAGAACTGACAAATGACAAATACACGGGCTACGGGCGCTCCTACCGTCCGGGGACCCCCAACCATCCCCGGGAGACGTAGTCGCCCATCGTCAAGCCGAACATGATGAGGAGCCAGACGAAGCCGGAGACCACCACGACCTTCGTGAGCGGCGTGTTATACCGCACACCCATGAAATAGATGATCACGAGCGAGGCCTTGGCGAAGGCGATCCCCAGGGCGATCGGCGTGTTCAGCGCGCCGAAGTCGTTGATGGCCGCGAGGTAGGTAACGATGGTCGCGATGAACAGTGCGCCGAAAACAAACAGGTACGTCCTGACCGGCGTGATGACGTGCTGCGCGTGCGAGGCGTCGTGCGTGTTGGCCATAAAACCCTAGTGGCCGGCGCCCAGGTGCGCGCCGAGCAGATACAGAAGCGGGAACAGGAAAATCCAGACGATGTCGACGAAGTGCCAGTAGAGGCCCGACACTTCCACCGGGCCGTAGTAGCCCGGGCTGAAGCGCTTCTTCCAGGCCATCGCCAGGATGATCAGCATGATCCCGATGCCCACCACCATGTGCGCGGCGTGAATGCCCGTCATGATGAAGTACAGCGAGAAAAACAGCTGTTCCGACACGCCCACCGCCGCATGTTGCGCGTGGATGTGGTCGGTCGGGGGCGCGAAATGCGCTCCCGGCACCAGGTGATGCTCGAACTTTTCGGCGTACTCGAAATACTTGACCACGAGGAACGTGGCGCCGAACATGATCGTGGCGATGAGCCAGGTGATCTGCCCGCGCCACGAGCCGACCTGCGCCGACCGCACCGCCAGCACCATCGTCACCGAGCTCACGATGAGCACGAGGGTGTTTGCCGCGCCCATCACAACGTTCAGGTGGTTGCTGGCCGCGGCCCACGCATCCGGGTACCAGTAGCGGTACAGGATGTAGGCCATGAACAGGCCGCCGAAGAACATGATTTCCGTGACCAGGAACACCCACATACCCAGCGTGGATGCTTCCAGCTGCTGGTCCATGTTGTAGAAGTGGTGCTGCAGCCGCGGGTGATGCGCGTGAGCATGGGCGTCATGACCGGCGGCGACGGTCGTCGCGCCGCCGACGCCCGCCGCATCCGGCGGTGCCTGCAGGACCTGACCCGGCCTGAGCGAAGTCGAAGGGCCTGGCCTGAGCGGAGTCGAAGGCTCAGCCATGGTGCACCTTCGTCGCGGGCCGGTAGTTGTAGGCCGGTTCGGTCACGATTACTTCCTCTTCGAAATTGAACGTCGTCGGTGGCGACTGGGTCTTTTCCCACTCCAGGCCCTTCGCGCCCCACGGATTCGCCGGCGCGATGGCGCCCTTCTTCAGCGACCAGAGCAGGTACGCGAGGCAGAGGCCGTAGCCAAGGCCAAGCACGATTGCGCCGCCGGTGGACGCCACATTCAGCACCTGGAACTCATCGGGATACGAGTGATAGCGGCGCGGCATCCCCATGTAGCCCAGCACGAACTGCGGAAAGAAGGTGCCGTTGAATCCGATGAACACCAGCGCCGCCGAGACCTTGGCGAGCGACTCCGGATACATGCGGCCCGTCATCTTCGGCCAATAGAAGTGGATGCCGCCGAGGAACGCCATGATGGCGCCGCCGACCATGATGTAGTGGAAGTGCGCCACCACGAAGTACGTGTCGGTCAGGTGGATGTCGAGGCCCAGCGTCGCGAGGAACAGTCCCGTCAGGCCGCCGATCAGGAAGAGGCCCATGAAGCCGATCACCCAGTAGGTCGGCGACTCCAGTGTGACCGAGCCCTTGTACATCGTGGCGGCCCAGTTGAACGTTTTCACGGCCGAGGGCACCGCCACGAGCATGGTGATGATCGAGAACACGAGGCCCGCGTAGATCGACTGGCTGCTCACGAACAGGTGGTGGCCCCACACGAGGAACCCGAGGATCGCAATCGCGAGACTCGAGAACGCGACGAACGAGTAGCCGAACACCTGCTTGCGCGAGACGGCAGCCACGAGCTCGCTCACCACGCCCATGCCCGGCAGGATCATGATGTAGACGGCCGGGTGCGAGTAGAACCAGAACAGGTGCTGGAACAGCACCGGATCGCCGCCGAGCTTGGGATCGAACACCGCGAGGCCGAGCGTCTTTTCCGCCATCAACAGCGTCAGCGTGATCGCGATGACGGGCGTGCCCAGAATCATCACCAGGCTCGTGGCGTACTGCGCCCACACGAACAGCGGCAGCCGGAACCAGGTGAGGCCAGGCGCGCGCATGCGGTGCACGGTGACGATGAAGTTGAAGCCGGTGAGGATGGACGAGAACCCGGCGATGAACGCCGCCATCGCGGCCAGCGTCACGTTCGTGTTCGACCCGATCGTGCTGTAGGGCGTGTAGAACGTCCAACCCGTGTCAACGCCGCCGCCCGCGACCGCACCGAGCGCCAGGATGCCGCCGATGACATACAGGTACCAGCTCAGCAGGTTGATGCGCGGGAAGGCCAGGTCCTTCGTGCCACACATGATTGGGATGAAGAAATTGCCGAGCGTCGCTGGAATCGACGGGATCAGGAAGAAGAAGATCATGATCACGCCGTGCAGCGTGAACATCTTGTTGTAGACGTCCGGCGTCAGCAGGTCGCCCTTGGGCGTGATCAGTTCGAGCCGGATGCCCAGCGCAAAGAGTCCACCGATCGCGAAGAAGATCGTGATGGAGATCAGGTAGAGCATGGCGATGCGCTTGTGGTCCTTGGTCAGGAGCCACGCGGCAATGCCATACGGCGCGTCAAGGTAACTCTGTCGTTTCGGGACGGTGCTCATGGCGAAATCCTTACTTGCCCGGCGCTGAGGCGGGCTCGGCCGGCTTCAGCGTCTTGATGTATGCGATGAGCTGCATCAGGTTCTCTTCGCTCACCATGCCCTGAAAGGCCGGCATGATGCCCTGGTAGCCCTTCACGATCTTGGCCTGCGAGTTCATGATCGACTCGCGGAGGTAGTTCTCGTCGGCCGTCACCTTCTGGCCGCTCGCGAGCTCCACCTGGCTGCCGAACACGCCCAGCAGCGACGGGCCGCGGCCCGTCGAATCCGTCTTGTGGCAGGTGATGCACGCCAGGTCACTGAACAGCCGCTCGCCGTTCTGCGCAGCCGTGCCGGTGGACCGGCCACCGGCCAGCCACACTTCATAATCCTGCGGGTGCATGACGATGACTTCGCCGATCATGCCCGAGTGCTTCGTACCGCAATACTCCGCGCAGAAGATGTGGTATCGCCCGGGCGTGGTGGCTTCGAACCACAGGGTGGTCAGCTTGCCCGGCACCGCGTCCATCTTCACGCGAAACGCGGGGATCGAATAGTCGTGCAGCACGTCCTCGGAGCCCAGCGTGATGCGCACCGGACGGCCGGTCGGCACGTGCATCTCGTTGATCTCGCGCACGCCTTCCGGATGCTGCACCTTCCACATCCACTGCTTGCCGACCACGAAGAGCTCCATCGCGTTGGCGGGCGGGGTGGCCAGGCGGAAGAACAGCGACGCGCCCCAGGCGAACATCACCAGGGACAGCACGAACGGAATGAACGTCCACGTCAGCTCGAGCGACAGCGATCCGTGAATGTCGGCGCCCACGTCATCGGGATGCCGGCGGCGGTACTTGATGGTGAAGTACACGACCAGCGCCGCCACGAGCACCGTGAAGAACGCGCAGACTGCGACGATGAACCCGTACAGCAGGTCCATCTCGACGGCGACCGTCGAGGCTGAAGGGGGAAACAGTGGGAAAGGAGGCTTCATTTACACCGCTCTGGCCTGCAGCCGCTCGCGGCGCAGGGAGTAGACAATCGCACCGACCATCACGAGCACCGTCAGCGCACCCGCGATGCGCACGATGTTCATGATGACGAGGCCGTATTTTCCCGTCTCCGGGTCGTAGTGGTAACAGAACAGCATCATCTGATCGACGACGCCGCCGACCTTGCCTTCGGAGGCTTCGACGAGCGCCAGCTTCAGATCGCGCGGCGCGAACTCCACGCCGTACAGGTAGCGCGAGACCTTGCCCTCGGCGGTCACGACCGTGATGGCCGCCGGATGCGCGTACTGATCCGTGGCCGTGTCGTACGCCACGTTGAAGCCGACCGCCGACGTCAGGGCCTTGATCGACGCTTCGCGGCCCGTGAGAAAGTGGATGTTCTGTTCTCGCGCGTCGCGGATGTAGCGGCGCACGAAATCCTTCTTGCGGTCCGCCGCCATCGCCGGGGTCTCGCCCGGATCGAAGCTCACGACCAGCACGTCGTAGTCCTGACCGACCGAGAGCGACATGCCCTGCAGCGATCCCGCCAGCCCGCCGAGCACCTGCGTGCAGAGCATGGGGCAGTCGTAATACACGAGCGCCAGCACCACCGGGCGCGCTCCAAAGTACTTCCGCAGCGTCACGGGCTGTCCGGCCGCGTCGCTGAATTCGGCGTCGAGCGGCAGCTGCGAACCGGGCTTCTGTTCGATGCTGACTTCCTTGAGCACCGGAATCTGTTCGGTGGCCGCCTTTCCGGGCGGTGGCACCGACAGCGGACGGCCCTGCGCCGCCAGTCCCGCCCCCGCGCACACCACGGCCACCGCCGTGATGAGCCACAACGAAGCCGCGCGCGTCAGGGACAGAGACCGGGACATGGCTACTTCTTCACTTCCTTGATTTGCTTCGCGTCCTTACCCGCGTCTTTCGACGGCTCAGCTCCCCGCACCGGCAGGCCCCGTTCAAGGACCAATTCCTTCGCGCGGTCGATCGGCAGCCGCACGACGCCGGCGCTCTGATCCATCCAGCCGTACGTCGTGAGCACCTCGTGCTCGTGCCTACGGAGGTCAGCCAGGTTGGCCGGCTCGTTCACGAGGAGTTTCGGCTGCGGGCCGTTCGCGAGACCGATGGCGTGCATATCCGGATACACGCGTCCGACCGGTGCCTGACGCTCGGTCACCGCGGTCGCGAGTGGCGCCGTTGGCACGGGCGACGACTTCGCCTGATACTCGAAGGCTTTCAGCAGCACCACCATCAGGAGCTGGCAGCCGACGGTGGTGATCACGATCACCACCATGAACCAGATGAGGCCGCTGTAGCTGATGCCGTCGCCTTCGACCGGGGCAGGCTGAGCGTGATGACTAGTGTCCATGAGCCACCGCTTCCTTGAAGTACGGATCCTTGGCCGGCACCACCGGGCGGCCCGCCAGGTTCCTGAAGTAGAGGAACAGCCACGGTCCGCCAATCGCGAGCACCGCAGCGAAGTCCACCCAGCTCATCCCCGAGCCCTCGTGCCGGAACACGGGCCCGATCGTCCACGTGATGTCGACGACGCGCATGATGAGAAGGAACAGGGCCACCCACTTCACCTGGTTCGGATTCCGCTTCAGGTTCTGCGAGAGCAGGATGAGGAAGGGCAGGGCAAACTGGCCGAGCAGAAGCGTCACGCTGACCGGGTACCACGGTCCGTGCAGGCGCTCCAGATAGAACGGCACTTCCTCGGGCAGGTTCGCCGACCAGATGATCAGCAGCTGCGACACCGAGAAGTAGGCCCACAGCATCAGGAACGCGAACATCAGCTTGCCGTGGTCGTGAAACTTCTCGGCGGTCGCGACCATCGACATCGGCCGCACCTTCACGAGCGCCGCCATCACCAGAATCACGAACGCCATCGTCGAGAGGCCCGACCCGCCGATCATCAGCACGCCGAAGATCGTGGAGAACCACTCAGGGTCGAGCGACATCACCCAGTCCACGCTCATCAACGTGACGGTGGCGACGTAGAGCACCAGGCCGGGGCCCGCCAGCATGCGGGGCCGCCGGTCGAGCGGACCGGGCAGCTGCGCCGGCATTTCGTCCTGCTGGCGCGACCACCTGTTCAGGAAGTAGGCCAGACCGCCCCAAATGGCGAAGTACAGCAGTGCGCGAATGCCGAAGAAGGACTTGTTCAGGTACGCGCCCTTGAGATGGATCACGTGCTGCATCGCTTCGTCGTTCGGATCCGGGCTCACCCACGGATACAGGTGTGCCAGGTTGAACCAGATCGGCAGGAAGAGCACCGCCATCAGCGGCAAGTTGCGCGTGGCCGCTTCCAGCAAGCGGCGCGAAGCCATCGTCCATGCACCGCCCGAGAGGTGCTGCACCATCACCACGCCGAGCGCGCCGACCGTGATCATCGTCCAGAAGATGTAGCCGATGAGGTACGACTCCCAGAAATGGTCGGGCTTGTAGAAGTAACCGGCGACGGCCGCCGCCAGACCGACCGCGCCGAAGATGAGCGAGCGGCTGCCCAGGCGGTTGATTTCAGCCGTGGGCCGCTCCAGCATCGCGGCTTCGTCGTAGGTTCCGTTGGCGTGCGCCATTACTTCTCTCCCTTATGGCTTGACGCCGGTTCGGCGGCCTTGCCGCTCTTGAGCCGCTCCAGCTCGGCGGCCGGCACGTCGCCCGCGGCGCCCGTGTGGCTGAGCTGCAGGGCCTTGACGAACGCGGCGATCCGCCACCGATCGTCGACGGTGATCTGCGCGCGATAGTCGGGCATCACGCCGAAGCCGTTCGTCATCACGTCGATGTAGTAGCCGACGGGCATCATCCGCAGCCGATCGATGTGGAAATTCGCCGCCTGCCGGTAGCCGCGCTGCACCACCATGCCGTTGCCTTCGCCGGTTTTGCCGTGGCACGGCGCGCAGTAGATGTTGAAGCGCTCCTCGCCACGATCCATGTCGGTGCGCGTGATCGCGAACGGGAAGACGTTGGCCAGCTGTCCGGCCTGTTTGCCCGTGTTCAGCAGCTCGTCCTCGTCGAGCACGTCGCCCGCCACGTCCTTGCGCGGCTCGGTGCCGACCACGAGCGGCTGCGCCGAGCTCTCGTTCCTGAAAATCGCACTGCTCTCGTACGGGTCGTACCGGGGAGCGTCGTGCATGTCCTGACGGCACGCTGACGCACCAGCCGTCAGGAAAGTCAGAAGTAAGAAGTTAGAAGTCAGAAGTGCGGTGCGGCGCTTCGCGCCGGTCTTTTTCAAAGAATGGTTGGCGTGCGCCAGCTCGTTCGTCACCTTTGACCTGTGACCTCTGACCTTTAAGTTGAAGTTGTTAGTGGTCAATGTGCACCACCTGACGCGCGTGCAGCGAAGACAGGAACTGTTGCGTGCTCACGGCGTCGAATTTGGGATCCGCCGCCTCGATCGCGAGGAAGAACTTGTCCTGCGACGCGCGGGCGAATGACGGCACGTTGAACACCGGGTGATACGGCAGCGGCAGGCCGTTCATGGCCAGCATGCCGACCACCGCGCCGATCGAGGCAAAGAGAATCGTGAGCTCGTATGCGGGCGGAATGAACGAGACCCAGGAGTAGTAAGGCCGACCGCCGATGTTCATCGGGTAGTCGATGACCTGCGTCCAGTACTCCAGCGCCCAGCCGGTCATTGCGCCCGTGATGCCGCCGGCAAGGACGACCTTGGAGACCCAGCGCTCGTGGAACCCGAGCGCCTCGGCCAGGCCGTGGATCGGGAACGGGCTGAAGGCGTCCTTCTTCGTGTAGCCCGCGGCGTGCACCTTGTGCGCCGCGTCGAGCAGCGCCTGCGCGCTGTCGAACTCCGCCATCAGGCCGTAGAAGGGCGTCGCCTCAGACGTGGATGCGTGCGACATCAGTGCGACTCTCCTTCCTGCTTCGGCTGCGCTTCAGGAAGCAGCGTGCGCATTTCAAAGATGGAGATGAGCGGCAACACGCGGACGAACAGGAACATCAGCGTGGTGAACAGGCCGATGGTGCCGGCCAGCGTCATGAAGTCCCAGATCGTCGGGTAGTACATCTCCCACGACGACGGCACGAAGTCGCGGTGGAGGCTGGTCACGATGATGACGAACCGCTCCAGCCACATGCCGACGTTGATGAACATCGCCACCACGAAGAGCGCCACCAGGTTCCGGCGCATGCGCTTGGACCAGAGCAGCTGCGGGACGATGAAGTTGCAGAGCATCAGGAGCCAGTACGACCAGGCGTACGGGCCGTAGTAGATGCGGTTCTTCAGCATGAACCGCTCGTACTCGGTGCCGCTGTACCAGCCGAAGAAGGCCTCGCACGCGTAGCCGTAGACCACGATCAGGCCCGTGACCAGCGTGACCTTGGCCATGTTCTCCAGGTGGCGGATCGTGATGAAGTCGTGCAGGCCGTAAATCGCGCGCAGCGGAATCGCCAGCGTCAGCACCATCGCAAAGCCGGCGTAAATGGCGCCGGCCACGAAGTAGGGCGGGAAGATCGTGGCGTGCCACCCCGGCAGCACGGCCACGGCGAAGTCGAAGCTGACGACCGTGTGCACCGAGAGCACCAGAGGCGTGGACAGGCCAGCGAGCAGCAGGTACGCCTTCTCGTAGCGCGCCCAGTGATGCGCCGACCCGCGCCATCCCATGGACAGCAGGCCGAACACCTTCTTCAGCACCGGGCTGGTCGTCTTGTCGCGGAACGTGGCCAGGTCGGGAATCAGGCCCGTGAACCAGAAGAGCGCCGACACCGACGCGTACGTCGAGACGGCGAACACGTCCCAGATGAGCGGGCTGCGGAAGTTGGGCCACAGGCCCATCGTGTTGGGATACGGGAACAGCCAGTACGCCGCCAGCCACGGACGGCCCGTGTGCACCAGCGGGAAGATGGCCGCGCAGGCCACCGCGAACAGCGTCATCGCTTCCGCGAACCGGTTGATCGACGTGCGCCAGTCCTGCTTGAAGAGCAGCAGAATCGCCGAAATCAGCGTGCCGGCGTGGCCGATGCCGATCCACCAGACGAAGTTGATGATGTCGAAGGCCCAGCCGACCGGAACGTTGTTGCCCCAGATGCCGATGCCGGTGAACAGCAGGTTGGTCAGCGCGAGCACCAGGCCCAGCAGCAGCGTGAAACCGACGGCCGTAATGCCGAACCACACGAGCGGCGTGTGCTTCGTCAGGACGAGGCCCGTCAGCTTGTCCGTGATGGACCCGTAGCTGTGCCCGGGATTGATGACCGGGAGCGGCGCTCTGAAATCGCCTTCCGGAAATTGAGAACGTTCCATGCTACCCCTGTGACGCCTTCTCGAGCTTTGGATTCGTGTTGCGCACGACCGCGAGATACGTGGTCCGCGGCCGCGTGCCGAGATCTTCCAGCAACGCGTAGTTGCGTTCCTGCGCCTTGAGCTTCACCACCTGGCTCGACGCATTGTTCAGATCGCCGAAGCTGATGGCGTCCGCCGGGCACACCTGCTGGCACGCCGTCTTGATTTCGCCGTCGGCAATCTCGCGTCCCTGCACCTTGGCGTCCGTGCGCGCCCAGTTGATGCGCTGCACGCAATACGTGCACTTCTCCATGACGCCGCGGCTGCGGATGGTGACGTCCGGATTCCGCTGCGGATACAGCTCCGGCGTGCTGAAGTCCTGATACAGCAGGAAGTTGAACCGCCGCACCTTGTAGGGGCAGTTGTTGGAGCAGTAGCGCGTGCCGACGCAGCGGTTGTAGACCATGTCGTTCAGGCCTTCGTCGCTGTGCACGGTGGCGGCCACGGGGCAGACCACCTCGCACGGCGCGTTCTCGCACTGCATGCACGGCACCGGCTGGTGATAGGTCGCTTCCGGCGCGGCCGCGTCACCCTCGAAGTACGTGTCCACGCGCAGCCAGTGCATTTCGCGGCTGCGGAACACCTGCATCTTGCCGACCACGGGGATGTTGTTCTCGGCAACGCAGGCCGCCACGCACACACCGCAACCGGTGCACGCGTTCAGATCGATCGCCATGCCCCAGCGGTGCGCGGCTTTTTCCGCGTGCGGATGATCCACCGGGTACAGCGTCATCGTCTTGTTGAACTTGAGGTGCGGTCCCTGCTCGGCGATGACTTTCTTCGGATCCTTGCGGTACTCCTCGAGCTCCGCCACGCGCACCGGGTGACGGCCTTCCATCGCGAAATGGTTCTGCGTGGAGGCCACCGCATACGTGCGGCCGGACAGCTTGATCTCCGCGCCGCCGTCGAACCACGGCGCCGCGCTCGTCCGCAGCGGGAACGCATTCGTGCCCACGCCGTTGCCAATGCGGCCGGCGCGCGTCCGGCCGTAGCCGAAGTGCACCACCACGACGTCATCGGCGGTGCCCGGGAGCACCCAGACAGGCGCGTCGAACGCGCGCCCCTGATACGAAACGGTCAGCACCTGCTGGTTGTCGTTGCCCACACGGAACACCGGGATGCCGTGCGCCTCAGCCGTTTTCGGGCTGATGTACGCCACGTTGTCCCACGTGACCTTGGAAAGCGGCTTCGGCAGCTCCTGCAGCCAGGCGTTGTTGGCAAAGCGGCCGTCGAGCACGTGCGGATCGGGGCGGAAAACGATCTCGAGCCCGGTCTTCGCAGCCGGAGCCGGGGCCGCCGCCTGGACCGGCGCCGCCGCCGGCGCGGCGCCACCGAGGATCGAGGTGCCGTGCAGGAAACCGTCGTGCAGGGCGTTGCGCCAGAACGAGTCCGCGCTCGAGAACGCCTGGCCATTGCGATTGCGCAACGCGCCGTTGCCGAACTCCGTCGTCCAGTACTCCTTGATCAGTTCCATCGGGGACTGACCGGGCATGCTGGTCAACGCGGCCAGAATCTCAATGGCACCGCGGCCGTCGTAGATCGGGGCGATCAGCGGCTGAATCAGGGACACCGTGCCGTCGAAGCTCCGCACGTCTCCCCACGATTCCAGGTAGTGCGCTTCCGGCACATGCCAGTGGCACTGCTCCGCGGTTTCGTCGAGGTAGAGCCCCAGGTGGATCCGGTTTTCGACTTTGCCCAGCGCTTCGCCGAACTTGAGGTCGGCTGGTGCCGTGAACACCGGATTGCCGCCGAGAATGAACAGCGCGTCGACTTTGCCGGCGTTCATGTCGTCGACGAGCGCTTTCAGCGACGCCGTACCGTCGGCTGGTGATGCGCAGATGGGCGCCGTGTAAATGACGGACGTGCCGGTGTTGCCGAGCGCGTCGTTGATCGCGCGGGCGATGGCATGTACCGCGGCGGGCTGATAAGGGCCCGCGACCACGGCCGAACGGCCCTTGTGGGCCTGCAGATCGGCCGCGACTTCCGAGGCCCACTTCTGTGCCGCAGTCGAGAGTGCGCCGCCCGCCGCACCCGCGGCGCCGACGTCGGCCGCAACCGCAGCCGCAAATGCGTGAACGTCGCGCGCCTTCAGTGAAAGACGATGGTCGGCGTTGGCGCCCGTCACGCTTGGCACCGGCTCCACCACGTACAGGCGGTTGACCTCGTGCTCGACGGTGCCCATTCGGCGGCGCGACGAAAAATCCTTTGCATACCGGACCGCACCCGGGCCAAAGCCAAGGAAGTCCGCGTCAAGCGACAGCACCACGTCGGCCTTGTCGAACTTGTAGATGGCCGCGGCCGCCGGCGCGCCGTCCTGGCTCGCGCCGTAGACGGCATCCCATTGATGCCACTTGGATTCCGGGAAGTTTTCCTGCAGCGCCTTCATCTGCGCCGCGATCGACGGGGACGAGATCGGCCCGGTCAGGACGCGAAGCGACTGGCCGTTCAGCGGCCGCTGAGCGTTGGCGATCGCCGCCACGGCGCCGAGGAACGCGTTCCAGGTGCGGACTTCACCGCGATGCTGGATGGTGCGCGACCGGTCCGGATCGTAGAGATCGAGGACCGACGTCTGGCCAAACAGGTCCGTTGCGCCCAGGCTGGCCGGGTGATCCGGGTTGCCCTCGAGCTTGGTGGGCCGGCCCATGTGGTTTTCAGCCAATAAAGGATGGCCGAACCCGCCCTGGGGCATCGCGGTCGCATAGAACAAGGGCCGGCCCGGGACGATGTTCTCGGGCTGACGGACGTAGGGGACGATCTTTTCTTCCGGCTGCCGCGTGCAGGCGCTGACGCCCGCGAGCGCCAGTGAGGCGCCCATCAGCTTGAGGAAATCGCGGCGCCCGGCCGGGTCGGTGAATTCGGAGGCCTGGGACGGGAACTCCCGCTGCACGTAGTCCTTGAACTCCGGCGTGTCGGCCAGCTCTTCAAGACTCCGCCAGTACGTCCGGCCTTCAAGGCCGTTCAGGCGCGATCGGATATCAGACAGACTCATCGGGAATTCCTTCGAAATTCCTAGCGGTGGCACACCGAGCAACTCGTCATGTGCTCGACGCCCGCGATGTTGTATTCCTTCTTCAACTCCAGGCCGAGGTCGCGCTGGGTCCGGCCTTCGGGCAGCCGGTAATTCATGTTGAAGACCTCAGCCCGCGGCCGAATGAAGTTCTCCGGCGCCCGGTGGCAGCTGAGGCACCACTCCATAAGGAGGGGCTTGGCTTGGTACATCAGGGGCATTTTGTCGACCGGACCGTGGCAGGTATCGCAGCCGACACCCTGCTTCACATGGATCTGGTGATTGAAATAAACGAAGTCTGGAAGGTCATTTACCCGAATCCAGTTGAGAGGCGTGTCATTTCTGAAGCTGGCGCGCACTGGCTCGAGGATCGGGGCGTTCGTATGAATCTGCGAGTGGCAGTTCATGCAGGTCTTGGTCGGCGGAATGCCGGCGAACGTCGATTTCTCCACCGACGTATGGCAATACCGGCAGTCGATGCCCATCCCGCCCACGTGGTGGGCATGGCTGAACTGGATGGGCTGTTCGACGAACTCGTCCTGCTTGGTGGCCCAGGACGACCTCATCAGGGTGAAGATGAGCCAGCCCACAAAGAGCACTAAACTCAGGACGCCGAACAGAGAAGAACGGGCCAGTGCATTGGCACTGCGAGGAAAAATCTGGCTCATAGCAGGCTGCGGTTCGCGCCCTAAAGCCTACATTGATCTAAGGCGCTATCGCGAGGGAAACCCGCGGATTTTCCGGGTCGGGCGAGGGCCACGGAAATGCGTCTATATAATGTGAAATCTTTCACAATCCTGTCAACCTGCTCTGAGAACCCACCTGCATGAACGCGATCGACATCCAAGGCGTCAGCAAGAGGTTCGGATCGCATCAAGCCGTCAGCGACGTGTCGCTCGCTGTGCCCGAGGGCACGATCTACGGCTTCATCGGACCGAACGGATCGGGAAAGACCACCACGATCAGGATGATCATGAACATCATCCTCCCGGACCACGGCAGCATCGCCGTGTTCGGCAGCCAGGGTACAAACGCCGCGCGCGATGACGTCAGCTATCTCCCGGAAGAGCGCGGCCTCTACAAGCAGATGCCGGTGCGCCGTCTGCTCCGGTACTACGGCCGGTTGAAGGGCCGCACGCTGCGCGAGCTGGACCCCGTGATCACGCGCTGGCTCGAGCGCCTGAACCTCTCCGCGTGGGCGGACAAGCGCATCGACCAGCTGTCAAAAGGCATGGCGCAGAAAGTCCAGTTCGTGGCGGCCGTCGTGTCGCAGCCGAAGCTGCTCATTCTTGATGAACCGTTCTCAGGACTCGACCCCGTGAACGCCGAGACGCTTCGCGACGCGGTGCTGGAGCTGCGGCGTCAGGGCACCACCATCGTGTTCTCCACGCACGACATGGGCGCCGCCGAAAAACTGTGCGACCGCATCTTCATGATCTTCAAGGGGCGGAAGGTGCTGGACGGTTCGCTGGATGCAATCCAGCACGAGTACGGGCACGACACCGTGCGCGTGCGCCTCGGCGCCGGCGCGACGGTCCTCGACAGGCTCTCGGGCATCGAGAGCGTCAACGACCACGGCAACTTCCAGGACGTGCGCCTCACGGTGGACCCGCAGACGTTCCTGCGGGACCTGGTGGCGCGCACCGAGGTCCGTCAGTTCGAGATCACGAAGCCGTCGCTGCACGACATCTTCGTGCGCATCGCGAGGCCGACAGCCGAGGACCTTCGCGCGGCCGGGGAAGTGGCGTAATGAATCGCATCCTGACCGTTGCCCAGAGCGAATTCCTGTCGCTGATCCGCACCAAGGCCTTCATCATCGGCATCCTGCTGGTGCCGGTGCTGATGACGGTGTTCATCACGTTCATGAACTACGCGGAGGACCACGTCGATACCACCGATCGGCGGATCGCCGTGATTGACGAGACCGGCGTGCTCTGGGAACCGCTGCAGCGGGCGGCGGCGGAACACAACACCGAGGCCGGTGAGGGCGCCGACAAGACCGAGCCGCACTTCCTCCTCGAGCGCGTCGAGCCCGGCTCGCGCACGAAGGACGACGTGGCGGTCGAGTTGTCGCAGCGGGTGAAGGCGAAAGACCTGTTCGCGTTCGTCGAGCTCCCGAAGGACATCCTCGAGGCCCGCGAGCCGGAGGCCAGCTCGGCTGCGCGCCGACGAGCGGCCAGGAAAGAAGGCACTGCCGCAGAGGACGCCGAGGACGGTCCCGCGTTCAAGTTCTACGCGCAGACCACCTCCGCGCGCCCGGTGACGCGGTGGTTGGAAGACGCCGTGAATCAGGCCGTGGCCGAGCACCGTTTCACGACCGCAGGCATCGATCAGGCGCTGGTGAAGAAGCTCACGTCATACGTCACGTTCACGCCGTACGGCCTGTTCGAGCGAGCGGCCGACGGAACGGCCGCCCCTGCAAAGGAAATGGACGAGGTGGCGCGCGTCGGCCTGCCCATGTTCGCGCTTGTGCTCATGTTCATGGGTGTCATGACCGGCGCGATGCATCTGCTGAACGCGATCATCGAAGAGAAGATGAGCAAGATCAGCGAAGTGCTGCTGGGCTCCGTGACGCCGTTCCAGTTATTGGCCGGCAAGCTCGTGGGTGTCGTCGCCGTGTCGCTGCTGCTGACGCTTGTCTACCTCGTGGGCGGCATCTACGCGCTGCTGTCGTTCGGACGACTCGATCTCATCGACCCCGTGCTGATCGGGTGGTTCCTGGTCTTCATGATCTGCGCCGCGCTGATGTTCGGGTCGATCTTCCTGGCGATTGGCTCCGCCTGTTCTGATCTGAAGGACTCGCAGAGCATGGTGCAGCCGGCGATGATGCTCATCATCCTCGCCTATCTCGCATCGTTCGTTGTCATGCGCGCGCCAGAGTCCGGACTGGCCGTAGGCCTGTCGATGTTCCCCACGATCACGCCCTTCGCGATGATGCTGCGCCTGGTGATGCCCCCTGGTCCGCCGCTCTGGCAGGTGCTCGTGTCGGTGGCGCTGCTCATCGCGGCCACAGGGGCCGTGGTCTGGGCGGCGGGGCGCATCTTCCGTGTGGGTCTGCTGATGCAGGGCAAGCCGCCCAACATTCCTGAACTGCTGAAGTGGATTGGAAGATAGGCTTGGACCCTGCGTTCTTTTAAGGAGACACCGATGACTCGAGTTCCCAAGTCAACCGCGTCCGCGGCCATTATGGCGATGACTCTGATGGCGTTCTCGCCACGCCCGGCTGCGCAGGCGCCAGTGGATCGCGCGGCCATGCAGCGCGCCGACCGAGCCGCCGTGGAACAGGCCGCGCTCGACTACGTGGAGGGCTTGTACAACGCGGACCCCGCGCGCATCGAACGGAGCGTGCATCCGCAGCTCACCAAAAGAGGCTTCTGGCGCGACAACGCGACCCGGCCCTGGGGCCCGCAGGAGACGATGACGTACGAGCAGCTCATCGCGCTGACAAAGACGTGGAACGCCGACAAGAAACGCGACACGTCAATCAAGAAGATCGACGTCTTCGACGTGCTCGACCAGACCGCCACCGCCAAGACCACGGCAATGTGGGGCGTGGACTACCTGCACCTGGCGAAGTACGACGGCCGCTGGAAGATCATCAACATTGTCTGGCAGGCGCATCCTGCTAAATAGCGTGCTGAGCGTAGTCGAAGCACGCGAGTGAGCTCGTAAGGGGGGTGCGGCGGGGACGAAGTCCCCCCGCTACTTGATGCGCCAGGCCGTTTCGAAGCGGCGGTAGTTGCTGTACTTCGCCTCGCACTCGATCAGGTCCTTTACGTCTTTCGTGCGCTCGTAGCGTTCGCTGAAGCTGGCCGGCAGCCACATGTCCAGCTTGGGATCTCTCTCGTACTGCGTCTTCAGTGATACACGAATGTCCTCGTGCTTGATCTCGAACGTCGTCTCGCGAACGGTACCGCTGGCGGCGTCGATCACGAAGGTCCCCTTCGCCGGCGCCGGGCCGGAGGGTCCGCCGACGATGGCGCCGGACTCGCGCTCGGAAAATGACAGGGTGGCGAGCGTGAGCGGCCCCTCGCGCGCCACCCTCTTGCGATCGAATTCCACAGACGAAGCGCGCCTGGACTCGAACAACAGCAGCGGCAGCGTGGGTTCGTTGAAATTACGTGAGACCGAGCCGATGTTGTAGCGCGCGTTCAGGTCGATCACCTGCTTGGCCACGCCGCGGAACTGGCCGCCCTTGGCCAGCAGATCGCGCAGCCGGTCCCGGCTCATCACCGGCCGCCCATCGACCTCGAGCACGTCACGCACCGCAATCCATTCGCCGTCCGCTTGCAGGAACGTGAGGAACACCTCGCTCTTCAGCACGCGATCCAGGATGACGCGGCCGTCCCTGTCGCGCTGCACCTGCTGGTACCACTCGTCGGCCACGATGAACGCGAAGTTTTTCTCGTACTCGGACACGTACTTCCTGGCGGTGGCGACGAGCCCTTTGGTGGACACATCGGGTCGAGCCGGCGGCGATTGCGCCAGCAGCGGCACGAGGCACGCCGCCGCTATCGCGGCAGCTGCCGCGACCACGCGCCGTGGAACGGGCATGTCTGAATCATCTCACTTTGGTAGCATGCGCCGACCATGGGGGAGGACTCGGGGTTCGACTCAGCCGGAGTGCCGCCGGGCGCCGATGCCGTGGTGGCGGACCCGGCCTCGCCCGAGGCACCGCCGACGGCCGGCGTTCCCGGGAGCGAAGCGCCTTCAGTTGAAGCACCGCCGGTACAGGGCGCGCCCCCCGAGTCGGCGCCGCTCGAGCTGGACCGGATGGCGTTCACCGGAAGCGGGTCGGAGTACTTCCGCATCTGGATCGTGAATCTGGCGCTCACGATCGCCACGCTCGGCATCTACTCTGCGTGGGCGAAGGTGCGGCGGCTGCAGTTTTTCTATCGCCACACGCGCCTCGCCGGCGCGGGCTTCGACTACCACGGCGACCCCATCGCGATTCTCAAGGGGCGGCTGGTGGGACTGGTCCTGTTCGGGCTCTACTCGTCGATGGGGTATGTGGGCACCTGGATGACGCTCGTCATCCTCATCGTCCTTGCGGTGCTGTTGCCGTGGCTGCTGGGACGATCGCTGCGGTTCAGGCTGCACAACAGCAGTTATCGCGGCCTTCGTTTCAAGTTTCATGGCACCACGAAGCAGGCGTACTGGATATTCCTGGCGATGCCGCTCTTCATGGTGCTGTCGTTCTTCACGCTCGGGCCGCTCTGGCACCATCGGTTGAAGTGGTACCAGTTTTCCAACGCGGCGTTCGGCCGGACGCGATTCGGCACCTCCGCAGAGGTGGGCGAGTTCTATGTGGCGCACATCCTGGCTGGGATGTTGATGGGCGCGTTGCTGACGGGATTGATCGTTGCCGTGGCCCTGACGACCGTCGCGACCGGTGCGGGTCGTGAGCCTGGCACCGCGCCGGGCGCAGACATGCCGCCATGGTTCCTGCCCGCCATCTTCCTTGGCTACATTTTCGCGTTTGTCGGCGCCCAGGCGATCACGATCGCGCGCATTCAGAATGCCGTGTGGAACCGCGCGCGGCTGGGCTCGCTCGGGTTCATCTGTGACCTGTCGATCGCGCGCCTGTTCTGGATTCACCTGTCGAATCTCGCAGCCACGGTCGCGACGCTCGGATTCTTCCGGCCGTTCGCGCAGGTGCGGCTCGTCAGGTACATGGCCGGATGCATGATGCTGGTGAGAGCCGTGCCGTTCTCAGCGTTTGCCGCCGCCGAGGCCGACGACGTCGCCGCCATGGGTGAAGAGACAGCCGAGCTCTTCGACTTCGACATCGGATTCTGATGCGCGCCACCTACTTCGACGGCCGGACCGCACACGCACATGCCGTGACGCTCGCGATCGACAACGGGAATCTGCTGGTGTCGGGAGAAGGCATCAGCCGGCAGGATCCGATCGGCGCGGTGAACGTGTCGGATGTCCTCGGGTCGACCCTCCGCGTGCTGCAGTTCGTGGACGGCGCGTCGTGCGAAGTGGCCGACAACGACGCGTTTGCGACGATCCTCGCCGGCCAGGGCCTGGCGCCAAGCCGCGTGTCGCGATGGGAGCGCAGCTGGCGGCCGGCGCTCGCGGCGCTGGTCATCGTTCTGGCCGTCGGGTTCATCGGTTACCGCTACGGCCTGCCGCTCTTCGCGGAACGGGCCGCCAATGCGCTGCCCGAGTCGATGCTGAACCGCGTGAGTTTCGAGATGCAACACGCACTCGACAAGACCATCTTTTCGAAGACAAAGCTATCCAGTGAGCGCATGGTCCCGCTCCTGACGCGCTTCGACGCGCTGGTGCTGCCGGACCATCGCCTGCTGACGCTCGAATTCCGGGACGCCGAGAGCCTGGGCGCGAATGCGATGGCGCTGCCGTCGGGCGCGATCTTCATGACCGATCAGCTCGTGGCGCTGACGCCAGACGATCGCGTGCTGATGGCGGTGATTGCGCATGAAGCCGGGCACGTGAAGCGCCGGCACGGCCTGCGGCAGATGATCCAGGGCGCCACCGTGGGCGCACTCGTCACGTGGTACTTCGGCGACTTCAGCGCGCTCGGCGCGGCGGCGCCGGCGTCGCTGCTGCAGGCGAAGTACTCGCGCGATCTGGAGCGAGAAGCGGATGCCTACGCTGCGCAAGTGTTGAAAATGAACAACTTACCGGTGTCGCTTCTGGCCGACGCGCTCGAGCTGATCCAGAAGTCGCACGGGCCGGAAGGGAAAGACGATGCAGGCGCGCTGGCGTATCTGTCCACGCACCCGGCCACGTCGGAACGGCTGGCGTGGTTGAGGGCACAGTAGGCCTTAGGGCCGAACGATCCCAAACCCGCGCATCATCATTGGAACATACGCGTTGCGATCTGTCGTGAGCGTTCGTCGATTGATCGCGGCTCCAAAGAGCATGCCGGCGACTCCAACCGCCACCAGCAATCCAGGCGGGCCCAGCCACATGACGGTAGACGCCAGGAACGGCGCGAAGAACATCAGGATGAACAGGGACGGCCGCCGCAAGAGGTGGGCCTTGAAGAAACAGTCCGCACCCACGAGCGCAACGAATTCTGCAATGCGCAACGAAGCCATAGGTGTTCCGGTTACGAGGTGCAGTCCGGCCAGGAGCAACCACACGGTCGCCCACGGCGCGAGAGGAAGCGCCAGGAGCAGAAAGAGAATCCGTCCAACACTGAGAGGCATCGTCCGCAGGTGCCGGAGCGATGATCCGAGCCCAGTGAGATAGTAGGCACCACGCCACGGCACGCAGATCGCCCCCAGCAGGAACAGCGACTTGCCGTTTTTTGGATCGTAGTCAGCCGTAAACAACAGGAGATCCATTTCGCGAATGCCGCTGACCCATGTGCTCTGGCCGTCGGAGGTGATCGCCTCGACGAGGCGGCCGATGAGTACCAGCATCGCGAGTATTCCCACCTGCATCATCAGCGCCTGGAGCCACACCATCAGCACCATCCGCCACGGCCCAGTTACTCCGTCGAATCGTGGCCAGCGCCGTGCAATGCGTGACGCCGGCTGCGGTCGGGTGGCACCGGGTCTCATCCAGGCGGACCGGCGCGGCGTGACGAAGTACGCCGCGGCCGTCAGCATTGCGGCGACTGCCATCGACACTGTCCAGGCCCACGTCAGATCGGCCCACCTGGTCGGCATCCGCTGGCCAAGTCCGAACGGCAGCAAGGGTGCTGCGATCAGCATCAGCACGCCGAGGCCGAGGGTCATCCGCTTGAGGACGTTCCATTCGACAAGCGAACGGTCGGCGGCCCGGAACATGGGAACAAACCACACCAGCATGCCGGCGAACAGCAGGTCGAACGCGCTCGACAGCCATACGCTGGCAAGTCCGACTTTTGCGGAACCGGCGACAGAGGCAAGGGCCCAGCCCATGACTTTTCCGGTGGCCAGCACGGCCGTTGGTACCAGGACAGCCACCCACCACAGGGTGCGATGAATTTGGCGCTGGGAGACCGGAAGCAGCCGCACTTCCAGCGGCGCGATCGACGAAGCAGCCAGCATCGGCCCCAGCATGTCAACGGTCAGGAGCGACACCGCGAAAGCTGCCGCAGCCGTCGTGAATGGGATTGCCAGAACGAAAAACCACGCGAGCGCGATGACGGAGCCCGCAAGAAGCAGGGCGCGCTTCTGCCGTCGCATGTAATCCGCAAACAACAGCGAGTTCATGACGCGTCACGTCCAAGAGCAACGAACAGGTCCTCGAGCGATATCGGCGCCTCAGCGACCTGTTGTGCGCCGCGCACACGCAGCGCTTCGAGCGTCGTCCGCTGCCGGTCGAGGAGGACCCGCCACCGATTCGGAGCCTTTGTCTGGACGATGAGGCCCGGCGCGTCCGCGAGATCGATTGGACGGTGCACCGTGAAGTCAACGATGCGGTACCGCTCCAGGATGTCCGTGATCGCGCCCTCGAAGACGAGGCGGCCCTGCTTGATCATGCCGACGTGATCGGCGAAGCGTTCGAGGTCGCTGATCGCATGCGACGAGATCAGCACCGTGCGTTCCTCGTCTCGAACGGCCGCCAGCAGCTCGCTGAAGAGTTGTTGCTTTGCGATCGCGTCGAGACCGACCGTCGGCTCGTCGAGCACGAGCACGGCCGGCCGCCACGACAAGGCCAGCACGAGGGCCAGTTTGATGCGCGCGCCGAACGAAAGCGTCGCGATCTTGTCGTCACGGTGCAGATTGAATCCGGCGAGCAGATGCGAGCAGTACCCATCGTCCCAGGACGGGTAGAACCCACGGACGAACGCGATCGCCCCGCCGACATGTCCCCACGGCTTGAAGTCGAGATCAGGGCTGACGTAGCCGACGCGGGATTTCACCGCGACCTCGTCGCGCTCGTGGTCGAGGCCGCACACACGGATCGTGCCCGCGTCCTTCAGGCCCATGCCGAAGATCAAATCCAGCGTGGTCGTCTTGCCGGAGCCGTTCGGTCCGACGAAGCCGTAGATCGCGCCCGCAGGCACCGTCAGATCGAGAGGGCCGAGGGTGAACGTTGGATAGAACTTGCGGAGGCCGCGGATTTCAACGGCGGGCTGCATGCCGGGACACTCCTTCGTTGTCGATGATGGCGTTCAAGAGCCTGGCAATGTCCCTGGCGGACAAGCCGGCTTCGGTGCCTTCACGTACGGCGTCGCGCAGCAGAACAATCGCGCGCTGTTTCTTGACTTCGCGACTGCGGTCGTGCGCGGCATCCGCGACGAACGTGCCCAGCCCCTGACGGCGATAGATGAGGCCGTCGCGCTCGAGCTCCTCGTACGCGCGTTTGACGGTGATGACGCTGACGAGCAGTTCTTCCGCGAGCCCTCGGAAGGAAGGGAGCGAGGTGCCCGGTGTAAGGCGGCCCTCGCTGACCTCCTTCTTGAGGCCGTCAACGATCTGCTGGTACAGCGCGCCCGGCTTTGCCGCCGAGATCGACGGCAGCCAGAGCTTCTTCGCGGCAGGGCCCACGAACCGACTGTATATATTAGGCATATACAGTATGTCAACCCGGCATCGTCGCCTCGCAGCCGTGGCACCATCTGCGGGACACGCCGATGGCCGACGATGAGGTCTTTCGCTGGGTGATGGTGGCCGGGTTTGCCGCCGTGGTCGGGATCATCGCGCCGCATCGCGTCAAGGCAGACACGCGCGAAAGGCTCGACCGCCGGAAGGAGGGCGTGTTCATGCTGGCCACCCTGCGGCCCGCCGGTGGCGCGCTATGGGGCAGCATCATCGCCTACATGATCAATCCGGCCTGGACGGCCTGGTCGGCGATGCCACTCCCGGCCTGGCTGCGATGGAGCGGTGCCGGATTCTGCGCGTTGTGCGTCGTGCTGCTCCTCTGGACGCTGCCCACATTGGGGACCAACCTCACCGACACGGTCGTCACTCGTGAGCACCACACCCTGGTGACGCGCGGCCCCTATCGCTGGATCCGCCATCCGTTCTACGTCGCGATGGCCCTGGTCACGATTGGCGCCGCGCTCATCGCCGCCAACTGGTTCATTCTGGCGTCGGGCATCGTGGTCTTCACGCTGCTCGCGGTTCGATCGCGCGTCGAGGAAGAGCAACTGGCGGCACGCTTCGGCGACGCCTACCGCGAGTACAAGAAGCGAACCGGACGGTTCCTGCCGAAGTTGAAGCGCTAGGAGGTTCACGCGCGAAGCCGCGCCGAAGCCGAACGGCGAAGGCGGGGCAGAGACGGCGGGCTGGCGGCTGGAGCCGCTACGAACTCCTCAACGCCACCACCGGATCGACGCGGGTCGCGCGAATGGCCGGGATCAGGCACGCCAGCACCGCCGCGCCGACAAGGATGATGATGGCGACGCCAGAGGAAACGTCGACCGGCGTGACGCCAAAGAGCAGCGTCTCGAACAGCTTCGAAAGTCCGAAGGCTGCCGCCACCCCGATGACGGCGCCGATCGCGATTAGCTTCGTGCCGTGGCGAAGCACCACGCCCACCAGTTCGCCTCGCGAAGCGCCCAGCGCAAGACGAATCCCGAACTCTCGCGTCCGCTGCGTCACCAGATACGACATCACGCCATAGATGCCGATCGCGGACAGCACGAGTGCGGTCAACGCAAACAGCCCCAGCACCCACGTCGTGAACCGCGACGGGGACGTCTGCGCGGCCACCAGGTCGTCCAGGGTTTGCGTGCCGAACACCGCGACCGCGGATTGACCGCGACCGATCGACGACCGCACGGCCGCGAGCACGGACGCCGCCGGAACGCTCGTCCGGATCAGCATCGCCTGCGGGGATCGATCGAGCGCCGGCAGATAGAGATCCGGATCGGCGGTCGGATTGGCCGGCAGAGCGCGATACTTCGTCTCGGCCACGACTCCGACAATCGTCATCCATGGGTTCGCCGAGTCCGGCCGGCCGAGCTTGATCCGCTTGCCGATGGGATCCTGGTCCGGCCAAAACCGCTTCACCACGTTCTCGCTGACGATGACTACGGAACTGGTCGGTGTCAACTCGGTGTCCGCAAAGGTGCGGCCGCTCCTGAGCGGCATGCGAATCGTCTCGAAGAACTCCGGGTTCACGCGATGGAAATACGCGCGCGGCACCGTCTGCGCGTCTGTGGTGCCGTCGCCTTCGGCCGAGTAGAAGACGGCAGAGTCATTGCCGCTGAGCGGCACGTCTGACGTCAGACCAACTGACGTGACGCCGGGAACGGCACGCACGCGCTCGATCAGTTCTTTGCCGCTCAGGACATACCGCGGTGGCGGCGCCGGCTGGCCGGGCGCAGGTGCTGGGGCAGTCGGAGACGCGGGCTGGCGCGGCACGCTCACGTTGATGGTGAGAATGTTGGAAGTGTCGAATCCCGGATCGACTGCCGCCAGCTTCTGGCTGGACCGAATCATCAGGCCGGCCCCGATAAACAGAACGATGGCGAGCGCCACTTCGGTGACGACCAGCAGCGCACGAAGCCGCTGCGACCGGAGACCACCCGACCCACGCGCCGATTCCTTCAGCGAATCGGAAAGGCGCGTGAGGCGCGCGTGCATCGCCGGGGCCAGGCCCAGCAGGATGCCGGAGACGAGCGCGATCCCGACGGTGAACAGCAGAACCTTGACGTTCAGCGTGGGCTCGACGAACGTCGGGAACTGGACCGGATTGGTCGCCACGATCACTTTCACCAGTACGTAGGCAAGGCCAAGCCCGGCCGCCGCGCCGGTCATCGTGAGGACGCAGCTCTCGGTGATGAGCTGGCGGAAGAGTCGTGCTTGACCAGCGCCGAGCGCGGTACGGACGGCAATTTCCTTCTGCCGCGTTTCGGACCGGCCGATCAGCAGGTTCGCCACGTTGGCGCACGCGATGAGCAACACAAAACTCACCGCGGCCATCAGCGTCAGGACCATAGATTCGAACTGGCCGACCGTTTCGACAAACAGCGGGCTCAGCTCCACCGCGCGCTTGTCATTCGTGTCGGGGTAGGCCTTGGCGAGCTGCGCGGAAATGACATTCATCTCCGCCTGAGCGGTTTCAATCGTTTGCCCCGCCTTCAGTCGCGCCAGTGTCTGGAATCCCCGGCTGCTCCTGTTGTCGCCGTACCCGGCCAGGGCGAACGGAATCCAGATTTGACCCGTGTCGGTGATCCCCCGGAAGCCCGGCGGCATGATGCCCGCCACCAGGTACGTCCGCCCGCTCATCTGAATGGTCTTGTTGACGATCGACGGATCGGCCCCGAAACGGCGGCGCCACAGGCTGTCGCTGAGGATGGCGACATAGTCCCGATCGGCCACCGCATCTTCTTCCGGCCGGAACACGCGCCCGTGAGTGGGCGAGACGGCGAGCAGCGAAAAGTAGGGAGCGGACACCGCTTCCATGGGAATCCGCTCGGGCTCGTGGCCGTCGGAGCCCGCAAGCGTCGCGGAAAGCTGCGTGTAGGCCGCCATGTCATCGAATGCCGTCGCCTTGGCGCGCCAGTCGAGATGATCCGGCAGGGAATTGCCGCGCCGTTCGATGGTGGCGCGCTGGACGTTGCCGATCAGCACCACCAGCCGGTCCGCGTTCGCAAAGGGCAGCCCGCGCAGCAGGACGGTGTCGACCAGGCTGAACATCGCGGTGTTGGCGCCGATGCCGATGGCCAGCACCAGAATCGCCACCACGCTGAAGCCGGGCGTCTTCACCAGCCCGCGAAATGCGTATCGAATGTCCTGCACGAAACTTTCAACCGAGGGGAATCTCCACATGTCGTCGGTCCGTTCTTTGAAGATCGTGACGTTGCCAAAGCGGCGGCGGGCGGCGATTCGCGCGGCGGCCGGCTCCGCGCCCGCCCGCTCGTAGTCCTGCTGCCGCATCGCAAGGTGAAAGTCGATTTCGTCGCGCAGATCGCGGTCACGCCGGCGCCGGCTCAGATACGCGCCGATGCGGCGCGCGAAACCGATCACGTCGTGCACGCGCTTCATCAGCCCGCCTGCATTACCCGTGTCACCGCCGACGCGACGTGGAGCCAGTACTTGCGTTCGTTGTCCAGCTCGCGCCGTCCGAGCGCGCTGAGCCGGTAGTAGCGGGCGCGGCGGTTGTTCTCGGAAATGCCCCATGTCGCGCGCAGCCAGCCGCGGACTTCAAGACGATGGAGCGCCGGGTACAGCGCGCCTTCTTCGACGCGCAGCACCTCATCGGAGGCCCGCTGGATGTACTGCACGATGGCGTAACCGTGCAGCGGCCCGCGGTCGACGGCCTTGAGAATCAGCATGTCGAGCGTGCCGGGGATGAGCTCGGCGGGCGGCGGTGCTCCCATAAGTAGTTTAGGGATGATGAAGTGCCTCGGGGCAGTTGTCAACCGCCGCGCGACCTGTTTGCGGCGTGCCTGCCTCGGCGAAGCCGAACGGCGAAGGCGGGCTAGCTAGTCCGCCCGCAGGACGGTGGCCGGATCGACGCGGGCGGCGCGACGGGCGGGGAGGTAGCTGCCCAGCAGCACGGCGATCGCCAGCACTGCGGCTGCAGCCGCGAACGTCAGGGGACTGGTGCTGTTGATGCCGTACACCTGTGAGCGCAGTACGCCTGCGCTCCATCCCGCCGCCACGGCGCCCGCCGCGAACCCTACGGCGATCAGCAGCGCGCACTCCCGAAGCAGCAGTCGCTTCACGGCTGCCGGCGTGAGCCCAAGCGTGAGGCGAATCGCAATTTCTCGAGTGCGCTGCCGCACGGCGTGCGCCGTGACGCCATAGACGCCGATCACCGCGAGCAGCAATGCGACCACGCCCAAGGCGCCGAGCAACTGCAGGTTCAGCTTGTTCAGTGAGAGCTCGCTGCCCATCAGGTCGCCGAGGCTCATGAAGCCGTACGCCGCCTGTTCGGCGTCGACGGTCGAAATCGCGCGGCGAATGGCGACGGTCATCTCACCGAGCGGCCGGTCGGTTCTGACGACGGTCGCCATGCGTGTGGCATCGCGGGCTTCGACGGGCAGATACACCGTCGGGGGCGTCGGCTGGTACAGCGTCCGCTCCTTGATGTCCGCATAGACGCCGACGATTGTGCGCAGCGGCGAAGTCGCAGCAGTCTCGCCGCGAACGACGACGCGGATCTGGCGACCGACGGCGGGCTTGCCGTCGAGATGCGCGGCGACAAAGGCTTCGTTCACGACCGCCACCGGCGATGACTCACGGTCAGCGGGCGACAGCAGTCGTCCGGCGCGCGGGGTCAGCCCGAGCGCGGCAAAGTAGGAGGCGTCCGCGATGCGGATGTTCGCCTGGCGCAGGTCCCGGTCGCTCTGCGGCGCCGGATCGGTATCGAGCAGAACGGCCCGGGCGTTCGATCCGCCGACGCCGGGCGGCACATCAACCACACCCGCATGGCGGACGCCCGGAATGGCCGAAATCGCTGCGACCATACGCTCGAGAAAGTCGCGCTGCAGCGCCGGCGTGGAGTACTTGTCACGCGGCAGATTCAGGCGCGCATGAAGCAATCCGTTCGTGTCAAAGCCGGCGCTCACCCGGGCCTGTGCGCGCGCGCCTTCGACCAGCACGCCCGCTCCACAGAGCAGCACCAGCGCAAGCGCGACCTCGGCCGCGACCAGCGCGCGCTGAATCCGGCGTCCGCGGCGGCCCTGCGAGGCGCCTCGCGCGCCTGCGGCGTCCAGGCCGAGCCGGCCGCCCGACGTCGCCTGCAGGGCGATGACAACGCCGACGACGAGCGCAGCCGACAGGACCACGCCAAGCGCCATCATCGCGACCGTTCCGTTTACCGCAGCCTCTTCCATGCGCGGGATGCTGAAGGAGCGCATCGAGACGACCACGCGGGATCCCCAGATCGCCAGCACGATTCCGGCGGCTCCGCCCATCGCAAACAGCAACAGTGTTTCGGTGATCAGCTGACGGACGAGGCGCGCCCGTCCGGCGCCAAGCGCGGCACGCGCGGCGAGCTCACGGTGACGTTCGACGCCGCGGCCAAGCAGGAGATTGACGACGTTGACGCAGACGATGAGCAGGACGAGCGCCGACGCGCCAAGAATCAGGAGCAGTCGCGGCCGCGCGTCAGCGCGGACCGTTTCGGCGTACGGCATCAGCCGCAGGCCGATGGAGCCGCCCGCAGGATGCTGCGAGTCGAGTCCCGCGGCCACGGCATCCACTTCCTGTTGCGCGCGAGCGACGCTGGTGTGCGCCGGCAGGAGTCCGAACGCGAGCAGCATCTGATCGCGCGAGTTGGGCAGCGACGCGTCGTCGATGTTGCGCAGCAGCCAGAGGTCTCCGCCCGACCAGTACGGCGCCGGAAAGCGGAACTCCTTCGGCATCACGCCGATGACGGAGTACATCTTCCCGTCTATGCGAAGCGGTCTGCCCACGATGTTCCGGTCCGAGGCGAACTGCTGCGTCCAGAGGACGTGGCCGAGCACCACCACCGGCGGCGCGTCCGGCGCTTCGTCTGCAGGCGACAGCACGCGCCCGAGAGCAGGCTGAGTGCCGAGCATCCTGAATGCGCGCGAGTCCGTGAAGACCATGCGCGCACGCTCGGGGAGCTGACCGCCGGTCAGGCTCACGTTCGACGTCCACGCCGTCGTCACCTCTTCCAGTGCGCCCGGGCGATCGCGCAGTGCGCGTACATCGGGCGGCGACACTTCGTCATTGACCCGGCCTTTCACGACCTGGCCGATCTGGACGATGCGCGCGTGATTCGGATACGGCGGCGGGCTGAGCAACACGGCGTTGACCACCGACAGGACCGAGGCCAGCGCGCCGGTGCCGATCGCTATGGTCGCGATGCATGTCACGGCGAATGCCGGCCTGCGAACGAGCGATCGCAGCGTGTAGCGTGCGTCACGCACCACGCCGTCGAGCCACGGCCAGATCCAGACGTCGCGCGCATCTTCCTGCGCGAGGGCGAAATTGCCGAGCGCGCGCCGGCTCCGGGCGGCGGCATCTCGAGCGCCGTCGCGGGCGAGTGCGTCCTCGCGGAAGGCGCGATGCGTCTCCATCTCTTCGCGCAGCTCGTCCGCCATCCGCCGCTGCTGCAACCAGAAGGTGATTCGACGAATCCATCGCATCGGCGTCTCCTACGCTTCCAATACGCGTTGAATCAGCTGTACGCGGCGCTCGAATGTGGCGCGCTCTTTATCGAGCTGCCGCCGCCCGCTGGCGGTGAGCGTGTAGAACCGGGCCCGGCGGTTGTTCTCCGACTGGCCCCACGTCGCCTTGACCCAGCCGTTCAGCAGCAGCCGCTGAAGGGCGGGGTAGAGCGCGCTCTCGCCGATCGTCAGTGCGTCACCTGACGCGATCCGCAGGTGTTCGACGATGGCGTATCCATGCCGCGGCTCGTGCACCAGGGTCTTCAGCACGAGGAGCTCCAGGGTGCCGGGAAGGAGGTCGGAGTCGACGTTGGTGAGTCCCATCAGTGGATGATGGGACGAAGTATAGGGCAATTTGGTTGGGCGGTTCGCGGGGCTTGCCTCGCCGTAGCCGGAACGGCGAAGGCGGGGTAACCTCTATCGCTGGAGGTTCCCCAATGCGCACACTCTCGATGCTCGGCGGCGCCATGCTGCTGGCACTGCTCTCGGTTTCTGTCACGACGTCGGCCGTCGACGCTCAGGCTGCGGCCGATCCGACAGCGACGTCCATCAAGACCACGTACGACATCGTGAAGGGCTACATCCTCAAGGCGGCGGCCCAGGTGCCGGAGGACAAGTACAAGTACCAGCCGACCAAAGAGGTGCGGACGATGGGCGCGGTGTTCGGGCACATCGCGGAGTCGAATGGCGGCATCTGCGCCACCGCAAGCGGCCTGAAGCCGGTGGCTGCGGGCGCTGAAAAGCTGGCCACGAAGGCCGAGCTGCAGAAAGCACTCGCGGACTCGTTCGCGTTCTGCGACAAGGCATTCACGACCATCACGGCCGCCAACATGAATGAGTCCGTCACGCTGTTTGGGCAGTTGAAGCTCTCCCGCCTGGGCGCGCTGGCGTTCAACAACACCCACGACTTCGAGCACTACGGCAACATCGTCACCTACATGCGCCTCAATGGCCTGGTGCCGCCGTCGTCTGGCGGAGGCGGCGGGGACTAGCCCTGGCGGAATCGCGGCGGCAGTAGACTCACTTCACATGGCTGACGACAAACTCAAGTCCGCGTACGAGCTGGCGATGGAGCGCTTCCAGAAGAAGGATGCGGAGGCCGGCGTCGTGTCACAGCCTCTGTCAGATGAGCAGAAGGCCGCTGTCGCCGAAGTGCGCAACCAGTATCAGGCGAAGATCGCCGAGCTCGAGATACTGCACCGCGGTGAGATGGCGAGCATGATGGATCCCGCCGCGCGGGAGCTGGCCGAGGCACAGTACCGGCAGGAGCGCGGCCGGCTCGAGCGCGAGCGGGATTCAAAGATCGAACAGGCGCGCGCGCCGCGCTGACCCGCCTTCGCCCTTCGGGCTTCGGCGCGGCAGGCCTGAGAAATTTGTCACACTATCGATTCGTGACCGATTGGCAATTCGCCTCCCCGCTCGAGCGAGTCTGGGAGGAAATCAAGGCCATTGATCGCTGGCCGGAGTGGTGGCCGTTCGTCGTCCGCGTGAAGCTGCTGAGGCAGGGCGGCGCGGATGACATTGGATCGGTGCGCCGCATCACGTGGAAAACCGCGCTGCCGTATACCCTCACCTTCGACTCCGAGCTGATCGCGATCGAGCGTTTCCGGAGGATGGAGGGCCGTGCCTTCGGCGAGCTCGACGGCAGGGGCATCTGGACGTTTCGCGAGGACGGCGGCACCACGCACGTCCGGTACGACTGGCAGGTCACGACCACGAAAACCTGGATGAACGTGCTCGCACCCGTCGCGCGCCCGGTCTTTTCGTGGAATCACGACAAAGTGATGTCGGGCGGCTTCGAGGGGTTGAAGACCCGGTTGCTGAAACCCTGACTGCGCCGTCACTCGCCAAGTCCAGCCGGTAATCAACGAGGCCAGCCCCCCGCCTTGCGCGCCCGTGCTCAGGTAGATAACCTATGGGTCGACCCTATGCCAAGGCCTGGACGTCCTGTACACGGCGATCTGCTTCTGGGGACGCTCGACCTCCTGATTCTCAAGACCATCGCGGGCCGGCCAGCGCACGGCCATACGATCGCGCACCTCATCGAGCATCAGTCCGAGGACGTCCTGCTGATTGAGCACGGTTCGCTCTATCCGGCGCTGCATCGGCTTGAAGATCGCGGATGGATTTCCTCGTTTTGGGGCACATCGGACAACAAGCGCCGGGCGCGCTTCTACCGGCTCACCGCGAAGGGCAAGCGCCAGCTGCACCAGCAGCAATCGCGCTGGCTTCTCATGGTGCGCGCCATCAACCGGATCGTTCAGCCGGAGAACTGACGGCCATGAGCCTGCGACGCTTCTTTCGCCGCAACCACTGGGATGAGGAGCGACGCCGCGAGCTCGAGTCGTACGTGGAGATCGAAACGGACGCGAACGTCGCGCGCGGGATGAGTCTCGTCGAGGCGCGCAGAGAAGCGCTGAAGAAACTTGGTAACCCCGTCCGGGTGCGCGAGGAGATCTACCGCATGAACACGATGACCTGGCTCGAATCGGCGTGGTTCGATCTCCGCTTTGGTGCGAGAGCGCTGCGCAAGAGTCCCGTTTTTGCCCTGGTCGCGCTGTTGTCGCTTGCGCTCGGCATCGGCGCCAATGCTGCCATCTTTCAGCTGCTCGACATCGTCCGGTTGCGGTCGCTGCCCGTGCACGATCCGCAGCAGATGGCCGAGATTACCCTCGCCCCTGGCCGCGGCCGGATGGGCCTGACCAACGGCCCACGCCCCATGCTGACCAACCCGCTGTGGGAGCAGATTCGAAACGTGCAGACGTCGTTCGTCGATCCCTTCGCGTTCGGAGGCGCGGCGTTCGAACTGGCCGCAGGCGGGGAGTCGCGCACGGTCCCGGGCATGTTCGTCAGCGGCAGCTATTTTGCGGCGCTCGAGGCCACGCCGGCGGCGGGCCGCATGATCGTCCCCGCAGATGACGTGCGAGGCTGCAGTCCGGTCGCGGTGCTGGGACACGGGTTCTGGCAGTCCGAGTTTGGAGGCGCGATGGACGTGACTTCGCGCACCATCCGTCTCGACGGGGTCACGGTTCCGATCGCCGGGGTCGCGAGCGCGAGGTTTGCGGGCATCGACATTGGCCGCCGCATCGACATCTTTGTCCCGATTTGTTCGCGCCCGCTCATCAAGAAGGCGACGCCTGGGATCGACGCGCGGGACATGTGGTGGCTGGCGGCGTTCGGCCGGCTCAAGCCCGGCGTCACGCTCGAGCAGGCGACGACGGAGCTCATCGGCAAGTCGCGCGGCATCTTTGAGTCCACGTTGCCGGCGCGATATGCGGCCAAGGACGCGAAGTACTACACCGACAACACGCTCGTCGCGCGGTCCGGCGAAAATGGCGTCTCCGTGCTTGGCACGCGCTACGGCGCGTCGCTGACCTTCCTGCTGGGTATTGCGGCGCTAGTCTTCCTGATTGCCTGCGCGAATCTCGCGAACCTGATGCTGGCGCGCGCCAGCACCCGCGCGCGGGAGATTGCCGTCCGCCTTGCGATCGGCGCTTCGCGCGTCCGGCTGTTCCGCCAGCTGATCGCGGAAAGCCTGCTCCTAGCCGCGGCCGGCGCGGCAGCGGGCATCATGCTGGCTGGTGTCCTCAGTCGTGTGCTCGTTGCGATCCTTACCAGTGACGGCAGTCCGTGGTTGCTGGACCTCTCCTTCGACTGGCGGCTGATTGGATTCTCCACAGCGCTCGCCGTGGCGTCGTGCGTCCTCTTTGGCGTGACCCCGGCCGTGCGCGCCACCCGTGTGGCGCCAGGCGCGGTGATGCACCTCGGTGGCCGGGGTCTGACCGCCGACCGCCAGCGTCTGGGGATTCGCAGGTTCCTGGTCGTGGGCCAGATGGCGGTCTCGCTGGTGCTCGTCGTCGGTGCGCTGCTGTTCGTGGGTACGTTGCGCAATCTCGCGTCGGTGGACTACGGGTTTTCCGATCGCGGCGTCATGGTCGTGGACCTGGATCTCCGGCCAGCGGGCGTGGCCGCCGAGGCGCAGGCGGCTTATCAGGCCGCGCTCACCGAGCGGCTGACCGCGATTCCCGGCGTGACCGCGGCCGGCGCAGCGGCAATTACGCCGATGAGCGGTAGCGGATGGAATGAAATACTGATCGTCAACGGGCAGGAACAGACCACGTACCCCGATGCGAACCGCGTCAGCCCGGGATTTTTCGATGCGCTCCGCATCGGCTTTGTCGCCGGACGAAATTTCGACGAGCGGGATCGCACCGGTGGCGCCACCGTCGCCATCATCAACGAGGCATTCCGCGACCGCTACCTCGGCGCCGGCAATCCCATCGGCCGGCAGTTCAAGTTCCGCGTGGGACCGGGCCAGCCCGATCCGTTCTACGAGGTGATCGGTGTCGTCAAGAACACCAAGTACCGAAACCTCCGCGAGCCGTTCGGGCCGCAGATGTATTTGCCCGCGTCGCAGGAGACCGACCCGTCACCGTTCCTCACGGTGATCGCCCGCACGGAAGGCGATCCGAACGACCTGCGCCGATCGATCGCGTCGACTGTTCGCGACGTGCATCCCTCGATCGTGCTGGCGTACACCGTCATGAGCGACCAGATGAGGGACTCACTGCTGCGCGAGCGACTGATGGCGGCACTCTCGGCAGGCTTCGCGGTTCTGGCGGTCGGGCTCGCCGGTGTGGGACTGTACGGGCTGATGGCATACGGCGTGGCCACGCGCCGCAATGAAATCGGGATTCGCGTGGCCCTCGGCGCCACCCGTTCCAGAGTCGTGACGATGATCCTGAGGGAAACGGCGTGGCTCGTCGGCATCGGCCTGCTGGCGGGAGGGATGGGCGCCGTACTGGCGGCTCGATACGCTCAATCGCTCCTGTACGGACTGACGGGAGCGGATCCGGCGGTCATCGCCCTCGGATCACTCGTGCTGGCGGCGATTGCCGGACTGGCCAGCGCGACTCCCGCCCTCCGCGCCGCGAGGCTCGATCCGACTACGGCCTTGCGCGACGAGATGTGACGCGTCGGCCGGCTATGCCGGCTTCCACTTCTCCGCGATTCGCTTGAGCTGTGCGGGATCCGCGACGTACGCCTCGACATACCCGCACGAGACGCAGATGTTGTGTTTGAGATACGCGCCGCGGAATGTGGTCACCTGAATCTGCGAGTGCTGGCCCTTGATGCTGCTGGTGCGGATATCCTTGCCGCCGCACTTCGGACATGCCGGCTGTTTCATGTGGATAAAACTATCTGACGAAGTTCGAACTTGGAAGTTCGAAGCGCGCGAGGGACGGAAGAAGCGATCGGGAACCAAGAGTTCTCACGCTCTTCAGTTCCCGATCGTTCCCGTCGTTCCCGTCGTTCCCGTCGTTCCCGATCGTTCCCGATCGTTCCCGGCGTTTCCTAAAATCTGACCGTGGCCCGCAGATACACGTTGCGGGGCGTGGTGTTGTTCACGGGGTCGTTCGTTGTGCCGAACGCGTTACTCGTGATGTCGGCGGTGCCGAGGAACCCCGGCGTGCTCCAGATCGGCTGGTTCAGCACGTTCTGGATCGTGACGTGAACGGTGATGCTCGACTTGCCGACGAATCCAGTCGTCTTGTTGAACGACGCGTCGAACACCCACACCGGCATCCCGCGCAGCGTGATCAGCTGGCCCCACTCACCGGGTGTCGTCGGCACCGCCAGGTACTCAGCGTTGGCCCGGCCGTCCGGGGCGATGAGTTTCTCGTCCGCCCAGTACCGCGCGCTCGACGTCGGATGCGACCGGATTCGGAGCAGCTTCTGGATGTCCTCAACCGTGTGACCGTTCATCAGCACCACACCGGCGTCGGATCCATTGACGGTCTGGCGGCCGCTGGTCAGCCGGAACGGTGTGCCGGACTGCACGGTAAAGATTCCGCCAAACGTCCAGCCGCCCACGATCGCGTTCAGCACGCTGTTGTCGATGTTGTAGTGCCGGCCGCGTCCAACCGGTAGATCGTACGTGCCGTACGCCTGCAGTACGTGACGGACATCGAATGGCGCCGGACCGTCGTTCCTGGACTTGTCGCGCAGCGTGAACCAGTTGGCCGTCTGCGTCGCGTTGTCGGCAAACACATTGCCCTGGTTGCGCGCGAGCGTGTAGTTGACGTTTGCCGTCAGCCAGTTCGCGTACCGGCGGCGCAGCTGGAGCTGCAGCGCATGGTAGTCGCTCCAGCCGTCGTCATCCACCACCGTGAGGCCGTTGACCGCATAGGGATTCACCTGGAAGAAGTTCATCGCATATGGGCCCGGTGCCGTGAAGTTGCGGCCCGCGCTCACGCAGGGGCTGAACGTGCTGCCGACCATGCGACAGAGATACGTCGCGCTCGTCGCCAGGCGCCCGGCCAGCCGGCCGGCCTCGCCATTTCGCAGATCCGAAATGAAGTTGGCGTTGGCATACGCCTGGTTGGCTGGAAGAGCCGTCGCCGCGCCGCGGGCGCCGAACGCCGCGTCGAAGATCGGCGTCGCGACCTGACCCGGCCGACCCTGGTTGGCGAAGCCCGTGGATCCAGCCGCTTCGTTGATCGCGAGGTTGCCTTGCGCGCGCTTGAAGTCATCCACGAAGCCGTTCTCGAAGATGTTCACCTCGTTCAGGCTGAACGAGTGCCACAGCTTGTCGGCCCGGTTGCCGAGATAGCGCACCTCGATGACCGTGTCCTTGGCGACCTGACGCTGCACGCCGATGTTCCACGCCTTCACGTAACCGGTCTCCAGGTCGCTGAACATCGATCCGAGGCCGTTCACGAACGCGATCTCGGACTGGTTCCATATGTCCTGATACGCAGTCGGTGACGCCTGAAACGGCGGCAGCGGCGACTGCAGGGTCATGCTTCCCGGCGCGAACTGCGTTCCCGCGGAGGCGACGAGCGCCTGCGACTGGCCTGTGTTGTTGCCGGCCGTCGACGCGAACATGTTCGTGCCCTCGTCGAAGTACGTGATGTCCCAGCCGCCGCGGATGACGCTCTCATCGCCCTTGCCGAAGATCATCGCCATGAGGCCGCCCTCGAAGTGCGGCGTCCACGCGAAGCCCACGCGTGGCGCGAGGTTCAGCCAATCGGTCGGGGCCGCCGTCTTGGCACGCGCAAACACGGGGTTCTGCACCCCGTTCAGCTGGCCGGGAGCGAAGAGCGCCGTCGATGGACCGTAGATGTTTGCGTCGTCCGGAAACGCCACGGTGCCGGTGTGGTTGTACGGCGGCGTGTTCATTTCGTACCGCAGGCCGTAGTTCAGTGTGAAGTTCCGGTTCACCCGCCACATGTCCTGCACGAAGAGCCCGGCGAACTGCGCGGACGTCCAGTTCTCGCGGTATATCGAGGACGAGTACTGCAGCGTGGCGGGATCGACGACGCCGCCGGTGCGAATTTCTGTGACCCGTCCTGTCAACAACGCATACAGCGACTGGGCCGCCGTCAGATCCGCACTGAGCGCTCCCGGCATCGTCGCGGCCGTGAAGGCGTTCGCGACCGGATCTCCCGTCGCAATGCCGAGCCCGTAGCGGGGCAGGCCGAGATAGCCGCCCGTTCCCGAACCGTCGAGCGACCGATCGCGCCACTGGGTGTCCCGGAAGTTGCCGCCGAACTTGAACGTGTGGTTGCCCTTCACCATCGTCATCGTGTCGGTGACCGTCGTGATGTAGTGCCGGCCGATGACCGGCGCGTTGTCGGCCACGAGCAGCGAGACCAGCGGGAGGCCGGCAGTGTTGCCCGTCCCGAATCTGGCGGCCTTTCCATTGAGAATGCCGTTCAGCTCGAAGAACTCAGCCTGCCGGCCCACTTCGTTCGTGTCGCCGCTGTGCTGGATCCCGAACCGCAACTCGTTGTGCATGCTGGAGCCGATCGTCCAGTTCGTGCCCGTCGACCACACCCACCAGCCCGAGTCGAACGTGTCGCTGTTGATGGGGAAGCCGGGAATCGGCCACACCCGGCGGCCCTGTGCGTCCTGGTTGTACCGGTTGTAGCTGGTCATGAATGACAGGTTGCTGTTGATCTGGTAGTCGAGTCTGACCGTCGGGTAGTAGTTGATCTGTTTCTGCGGCTCGACCCACGTCAGCACTTCGGTGCGGAGGTTGGTGCCCGGCTCGACGCTGCCGTACGGACGGGCCGAGGCCTGCTGCGCGAGCAGGGCAGCGATCGTCGGGTCGGGCGTTGACTGGAATCCGCCGGCGGCTGCCAGTTGGTAAACGTTGACTAACCGCGCCTCGCCGGCGGCCGTGAGGTACTGGAAGTTTCCCTGCCGCGCTGTTTCGGTGAGGACGGTGTTCGTCCGGCTCTGCGACTGCGGAATGTATTCCACCTCGTAATTTCCGAACACGAACAACTTGTTGGCGACGATGGGACCGCCAAAGTTGCCGCCGAAGTCGTGCCGACGCAGCTCCGGCTTCGGCAGGCCTCGGGCAACGTTGCCGAAGGTGTTCGCGTTGAGCTTGTCGGTTCGGTACTGCTCGAAGAAGCTGCCCGTGTACTTGTTCGTGCCGCGACGGGTGACGAACTTCAGGTTCACGCCGCCAGTGACGCCGTCGTCGCCGCCGAGTCCCGCCGTTTCGACGGTGACCTGCTCGACCGCGCCGAGTCTCGCCGGCACGGTGCCGAAGAAGCTCGTGCCGCCGCTCTTGAATCCGTTCGAGGAGTTGTTGACGCCATCGATGGTCGGATTGATCGTGCCGCCCGGCATGCCGTTGAAATGCGTGCTGCCGGTGCCCTGCGGCGCCACGGCGCCGGGCACGAGACGGGCGAACGTAAAGGCGTTGCGGCCGGCGATCGGAAGCTCGTTGACGTCCTTGTTGTTCAGCGTGCTGGAAATCACGTTGGATGACATTTCCAGCACCGGCGTCTTGCCCTCGACGGTGATGCTCTCTCCGACGACGCCGACCGCCAGGCGAACGCGAAGGTCGGTCGTGCGACCGGCTTCGACGATCACCTTGTTGTAGACCGCCGACTGGAAGCCCGGCAGCGCGACCGTGACCGAATATGAGCCGAAGTTCAGATCGCGGAAGGCGAACGCGCCGTCCACGTTCGTGCTGGCCGTCTTTTTCGCGCCCGTGCCCAGGTCCACCACAGTGACCGTGGCTCCCGGCACCAGTGCGTCGGTGCTGTCGAGCACCGTGCCGGCGATGCCTCCGGTGATGCTGACTTGCGCGTGCGCGGCCGTCGCCCACGCGAGTATGGCAACGGACACTGCGACACTCCAGAATCGCTTCATGTTTGTTGCTCCTCAGAGTCGGTGCTGCATGCCCCTCCAGAACGGCGGGCGCGGAGCCACCAACGTTGGACTAACGAGTTATCCAAATCCTACGGCCGCTACGGAGCGTGGCGCAATGGCGTCGTTGAAGAATCGGGCGTCGAAAGGCACGTAGGTTTACCTACGCTAATGGCTCCATAAGTTTGGACGAGGCCGGGTTCAGTCGCCCTTCATCGTCGTCATCGGGCTCACCCTCGCAGCTCTCCACGCCGGAACCGCGCACGCGAGCAGCGTCGCCATCGTCACCGCCACCGGCAGCGCCGTGAACGTCGCGACGTCATGCGTCGTCACGCCGAACAGCACTGAGTCCATCAGCCGCGTGAGCAGCCAGGCGGCCGGAAGTCCGGCCGCGAGCCCCGCCGCCGCATAGAAGAAACCCTGGCGCGCGACGTTCTTCGCAATACGCGCAGGTCCGGCGCCCAGGGCCAGGCGGATGCCGAACTCCCGCTCCTGCTGGCGCACCCGGTAGGCGACGACGCCGTACACGCCGATCACGCCCAGTGAAAGTCCGACGGCCGCAAACACGGACAGCAGCATCGCCAGCAGGCGCGGACGGCCGAGCGTGCCGGCGATAAGTGATTGCAACGGTTGCACTTCTGCGACCGCTATCGTCGGGTCGACCGCGAACGCAGCCTGGCGGATTGCCGTCGCGACACGCGCCTGTCGCGCCGTCGCTTCGCGAGTGGAGGGGGAATCGCCGTCGGTCTTCACGACGAACGCCATCGGAAACATGAACGTCTGTGCGAGCGGGCGATACATCTCCGGCTCTGACGCCTTGTCGAGCGACTGGAAGCGCACATCGGCGACCACGCCGACGACCTCGACTGGTTGCTCCTTCCCCATGCTGAAGGTGATGAGCCGTTTGCCGACAGCGGCTTCGGCAGACCCGTACTCGCGACGCGCGAGCGACTCATTGATGATGGTCACAGGAGGTGCGTCGATGCGGTCCTGATCCGTGAACGCGCGGCCCGCGCGCACCGCGATGCCCATCGTCTTGAAGTAGTCCCAGCCGGTGAACCGCCAGAAGGCCTGAGGCCGTTCGGCGCCGGCCGCCGGTGGATTCTCCGGACCCCACACGCCTCCGGTCCAGTTGTAGCCGGACATTGGGAGGTGCTGGATGGCGCCGACGTCACGCACTTCGGGCATCGCGCGCACACGCGCAAGGACGTCGTCGAAGTACGCCAGGCCTCTCGTCAGGTTCATCGGTTTCGACGTGGTCTGCAGCCGGAACGTCAGCACGTTCGCGGCGCTGAAACCCGGATCCACGTTCTGAAGGTTCCAGAGCGTGCGCAGCATCAGGCCGGCGCCGACCCCGAGCACAACGGCGAGCGCCACCTGCGAGGTCACCAGAGTTCCGAGCGCACGACGCCGGGCGGGCGTGTCCGTACTTTGGTTCTGTTTGAGCAGCGGTTGCAGCGCTGGCGCTGCCGCGGCAGCCACGGGCACGAGCGCCATCGCGATCGACACAAGGACCGTCGCCGCGAAGACCGCAACGAACACGACCACGTCGAGCACGATTTCGTTCTGACGTGGCATGTCCGGCGGGATCCGGCTTACAAGTACGGGCAGTGCCAGCCATGCGAGCGCGAGTCCGACAGTGGCGCCAGCGGACGCGAGCACGGTCTGCTCGGTAACGAATTGCAGAAGCAGTCGTCCTCGAGTTGCGCCGAGTGCCGTGCGCACGGCCATCTCGCGCGCGCGCTCGAGCGATCGGCTGAGCACCAGCGTGCCCAGGTTCACCGCCGCCAATAGAAGGATGAGGCCCACCGCGCCGAGCAGGATAAGAAGAGTCAACCGCACGTCGCCCGTCACCGATTCCTGCATGCCGATAACGCTCGCTTCGCGTCCCCAGTCCGCCGTCTTCTTCGTCGCGTCGCGCATGGCGGGTGTGAGCTGTTGGAGCTCGGTGTGCGCCTGTTCGACCGTAACGCCTGGGCGGAGGCGCGCGAACGCCAGCGAGAACTGCGTGCGGTTCTGCGCGCCGCCCGGGACGAACGGCAGGGCAGTCCAGACGTCGGTGCCCGGCTCTCGGAACTCGAACTCGCGGGGCATCACGCCGGCCACTTCGAAGTCCACGCCATCCAGCGCGACGTGTTTGCCGACGATGGCCGGGTCCGAGGCGAAGTGGCGCTCGTGGAGTTCCGCGCTGATGACGACGACGTTGGCGGAGCCGGGATTCGCATCTCCCGGCTCGAGTGTCTTTCCTGATGCGGCGAGAACGCCGAGTGTCGTGAAGAAGTTGTCCGACGTGCGCGCGCCGGTGACTTTCACCGGTTCGAGGCCGGGGACGACGAGCGACATCATCCAGCCGGGCGAGACTGCCGCGATGGACTCGAAGCTGTGTGCCCGCTCGCGCCAGAACGTGAGGTCGTCGTTATTGACGAACGTGTCCGGCCAGACCATCACCAGTCGTTGCGGTTCCTGGTACGGCAGCGGCCGCAGCAGCACCCCGCGGACCACTGAGAAGACCGCGGCGTTGGCGCCGGCCCCGAGCGCGAGCAGCAGCAGCGCGGTGACGGTGTAGGCCGGACGGCGGAGCAGATTACGCACGGCGAGGGTGAGGTCGTGGAGGCGCATGGGGATTGGACGGGAGAAGAGGAACCGACGTTAGGCCTATCTGCTGATCGTGATCCGATCGCTCCGCGAAACCACCCGTGCGGCGCCGGCAATCGTGACGGTGACACCGCGGCCCACGAGCCTGAAGTCAGATCGCGGACCATCAAGGCCTGCTTCCACCCGTTTGCCGTCCAACTGGGGTGCCTCTGCCAGCAGCACGGTCACGACTGGTGGCGCGGCCTCGTTTTCAGAGCCAAACAGTTTGACGGGACGCTGCTCGACCAGTACCGCGACGCCGTCATGGTTCATCGTGAAGCTCTTGACCATCGGCAAAAGCAGCGTGCGCGGTGCGGGCCGGTGCATGCCGGACTCGTTTCCTGACGAGGTCGCCAGGCTCCATCCAATCTTCACGCCCACTGGCATCTCGAGCACCAGTCGATACGGGGCAAGGCGGTCGAATGCGCTCTCTTTCATGACGTCGAGCGTGCCCCACGACGACTTCGATTCACTCAGCAGCCGGTCGTACCCGTAGCGCCGGTACGCTTCGTCTGCGGCGTGTGGATCTGGCGTGCCGACCGCCTCGGCGAGCACGCGATCCAGCGCTTCGGACACGACGCGATTTTTCCAGTTGGCCCCGAGGCGATCCAGCAGCAGGCCCATGGCCGCGCCCGTGCCGTACGCGCGCGTGCGAATCAATCGCTCGTCGGGCGAACCGCCAAACGTTCGCATCGGCGCCCCAAGCTGCTGGCTGATGTCGTCGACGACCGTCCGCGCTGGTTTCCCGAGCGCCAGCGCAACCGACCTCGCATCGACGTACGCCGCGAGTCCTTCATTTCGCTCGGCGTGACGCTCGGCCTGCACAAAGTCCGTGCTTACCTGCGATGCGCGACGGGCGCGCACCGCCACTGCCTGTTGTATGAACGGTTGGATCGGCCCATTTGATCTGATCGCGTCGCGCAGCACGCGCCGCTCCACCTCAACAGATGCAGCATGGGCCGGGAGGAAACCAGTAGTCGATCCGTAATCGACAGCGGCAGCCGAAGTCGTCCACGTCCGCTGAAAAACATGAAACGACTCGTGGTACAGCAGCGCCACCGTCTGCTCCACGGTGCGCTTTGCGCGAGCGGCGACCAGGCGGAGATCACCCAGGCGGTAATCCAGCTCGAATCCGGCGGTGAAGTTCGGCAGAGGCTCCTGACGGAAGTACCACCGGTCGCGTTTGGTGAACGAATCCGGCGGCTTTGTCTTCGTGACCAGGTACACGCCCGAATCGTCCTGCACGGCCCAGTCGCGATCGGGCAGCGAGAAACCCGGCCAGACCGCATTCGTTGCTGCGGGCGCATTCAGAATGGCCGCCACGCTGCGTTCACCAATCGATGGCGCGGCGCCGGACACCACGCTGGTTAGCACTAGAACCGACGCTGAGTGCACGATGAGCCTGGTCATTCCGCCAGCGATGATCTCACTCTAGACTTATGAACGCCATGTTCCGACACCACCTGATTAGCTCCCTTCGAGCCTCAACTATCGCGGCGGCCGTTGTCGCCTCGGTCGCTGTCGAGTCGCAATCCATCGCCCCCAACGCAATTTCAGCCGCCTCCCGCCCCTTCGGGACACTCCGCGAACAGGCGGCAATGCAGCAGTCCTGGCTGAAGCAGCGCCTCGATACGTTCCTGCCGCCGCTCATGCGCAAGTACGGCATCGACCTCTGGGTGGTGCCGATGCGCGAATACAACGAAGACCCCGTCTTCACCGCCATCGTCGCACCAGAAACCTTCGCGGCGCGCAGGCGCACCATCTACGTGTTCTTCGACAAGTGCGCGTCAGCTGGCACTGCGGTGAGCGCCTCGTGCATCGAGAGACTCGCGCTCGGCGGATCGACCCAGGGCGGCATCTTCGAAGCGCGGACCTCCCAACGCGCGGTCACCGGCGGCGGCGCGGTTCGTGGACGGCAGGCCGAGCTCTGGGGCGACGAACAGTGGGAGCTGCTGAAGACGGTCGTCGAAGAACGCAAGCCGCGCGTCATCGGCATCAATCGATCCACCGTCTTCGCGTTCACCGACGGACTCTCGAGCGGCGAGCTGGACGGTATGTCGCGCGCGCTCGGGCCGGCGTGGACCTCCAGATTCAAGGACGCGGAACGGCTGCCGCTCGATCTCATCGCATCGCGGCTGCCCGATGAAGAAGCGTTCTTCCAGAAGATGACCGCGCTCGTCTGGGACATGACCCAGACGATGTTCTCGGAGAAAGTGATCGTCGCCGGTAAGACGCGCACGAGCGATCTGGTGTGGTGGTGGCGTCAGCGCGTGAACGATCAGGGCCTCGGCACGTGGTTCCAGCCGAGTGTTGACGTGCAGCGTCAAGGCACTGCGCCGCTCGAGGCGGATCCGATCATCCAGCCGGGCGATGTGCTGCACTGCGACGTCGGCATCACGGTTGCGCGCCTCAACACGGACACGCAGCATCTCGCGTACGTGCTGAAGCAGGGCGAAACCGACGCACCCGCCGGCCTCAAGCGCGCCCTCGCCAACGCGAACGCGATGCAGGACATGACGATGGAGGAGATTCGCCCGGGAAGAACGGGGAACGAGATTCTTCAGGCCGTGCTCGGGCGCATGAAAGCGAAGGGCATCGACGGCACGTTGTATTCGCACCCGATCGGCCTGCACGGCCACGGCGCAGGCCCGCTCATCGGATTGTGGGATCGCCAGGAGGGCGTCCCTGGCCGCGGCGACGCCACCGTGATTCCGTCAATGTGGTTCTCGATAGAGCTTCAGGCGACGACGCCTGTGCCCGAGTGGAGTGGTCAGCCCGTGCGCATGGCGCAGGAGGAAGATGCGATCGTCGGCGCCGACGGGAAAGTGCGCTGGGCGCTGAAGAGACAGGACAGGTTATTCCTGGTGCGACGCTGAGGACCTTACTGTTTCGACGTCTGGCTCTTCGCAAAGCGCGCGGTAGCCAGCAGCCCTAATCCAAGCAGGACGAGCGTCCCGGACTCAGGGACCGGCGTCGTGGACGTGACTCCCTCATTTCCAATCACCGTCGAGCCGCCGAAGAACTTGTGATTCGCCGGCGTCGTGTCGAAACCGGCGTACAACAGGTCGTTCGCGTCCTTGAGGTAGAACATGCTGATGTTGAGGTCGATCTCCGCGTGCGGATTGGCGTCAAGCCGCAGCACGAGCGAGCCGGAATACGTCCACGACGGAGGGCCGCCGACAACCGGGTTCAGGGCGATATCCAGCGTTGTGCCCAGGGGACCCATGTTGTTCACGTTGATCTCAACGTCGCTGGAGGTCGTCCCGAACGTCCCGGACGGATCAGACTGACGCACCAGTTTGAAGGACGTGTGCGCGTCCCTCGGTCCGCCGTAATTCAGGAAGAAGTTGTTCAATCCGGTGGCGAAGGCATTCTCGGCCTGGATGTTTGCGGCGTTCAGGACCACGTCGATGTCAATGCGGTTCGCATTCACGAGACTGTCGGTCAGCGTCAGCGTACCGAACTGGCCTCCACTGTTGCAGGTGGTCGCGTTGGAGATGACGCAATTGAAGCCGAACGTGATCTTGCCCGCTTCTGCCTCACCGGCGAACGAGAGGCATCCGACAAGCGCGAAGGTAGCGACCACGCCGAGCCGTAGGGTGTTGAAGAAAATCTTTGGGTGCGTCATGGATGCAAGTACACCAGCGCAGGGCCTGGCACCCAATGACATGACACGCCAAACGGCTGATGGTTCCGGCCAACCCGTCGAATATCGAAGCCGGCCTGCTGTTCGACCTACGGCGGGCAAGCCCGCGCACCCGATCTATTTCCCTGCGGCGCGCCTGACCTCGTCGGCGTAGTGCTTCGACATCCCGGCAATCGCGTCGATCGCCGCTGTCCGCACTCGATCGGTCGCGGCCTGGTGACGGGCCGCGCGCATCAGGACCTCGGACCGATAGTGGTCCGAACCAATCCCCTTGGAGCTGGTGACGATTTCGAGCAGGTCGCGCTCGGCGACCGACGGCGCACCGAGCGCAGCGGTCAGCACCGTGCCGTGATAGTGGTCCGACTCGATTTTGGCCGCGGCTTCGAAGAACGCCCGGCGCACCGCGTCGTCTCCCAGGCCCTTCTGCGCAATCGCCTGAAGCACTTCGGCGGCGTTGTAGTCGCTGGCGATAGACACCGATGCGGTCGCGACCGTCGCGCGCTGGGCGGCGCTGAGCGACGGCGCCTTGAGCACCTTCAGCATCACCTGCGTCTTGTAGTAGTCCGAGTCCATCTTCGGCACCAGCCGGACGAGGACATCCATTTCCGCCGGCCCAGGTGTGCTGTCGCCAAGAATTATCTCGATTGAAGTCGCCTGGTAGTAATCGGAGTCCATGCGTTCCACCAGATCGATCAGCGCCCCTCGCACGGTGGCATCCTGAACGTTGACGCCATAAACGCGCACGAGTTCGGACAGATAGTAAGCGGAGCTCGACACGCTGCCGGCCTGTTTCAGCAGGCGCGCCGTGTCCGCCGGCGTCACCTTGGTCGCCTTCGGCAGCTTCAGGTAGTACTGGCTGCGCGCATAGTCGCTGCTCATCAAGGCGGTCTCTTTGAGAACAGCGTCCACGCCGCCCTGGCGAAGGAGCAGCGGCAGACGGATGTCCACGCCAATCGCCGTTCGTCGATCCAGCTCGATGAGAAATGCGGCAAACCAGGCGCGGGCGTCGGCGTCGTACGGCCGCTCCTTTCCATCGACCTGCCACGTGCGCACGAGCGAGCCGCCCTTCGGCTCGATCTCGAGCTGGCGGCGCACGCCGCGATCCGTCACGTCCACGCGGAAGAAGCCGTTCGGATCGATACGGGCGATGTCCGTGAAGTCCGCATTGAACTCGAGCTTGCCCTCGGCGCGCAGTTCCACGCTGCAGCCGTCGCCGGAGAGCTTCACCGTCCATCGCCGCTCGTTGTCGCTCTCATGAATCGAGCTGGAGCTTCGGTCGAGACCCTTGCCACCGCAGAAGCGATCGCTCTGCGCGGGCTGCACGGCGGGCGTTGCCGCCGGCCGGGCCGTCTGATCTCGCCGCGGTTTGGCGGCCGGAGCGATGGGCGACATGAGCTCGATCGGTGGCGGCACGAAATCCGCGCGCCGTATGGCTGCCGTGCCGGTATCACGTTGCGCCGGTTCGAGGGCGCCGACGACCGCGGTAGTCCCCAACATCAGGACTGCCATGGAGACAGCGGCCGGCCGCGTCAGTCGCTCGCGCCTGGCGCCAGGCGCCAGAATCGCCGTGATGCGTTCGTGAATCCTGGACTCAGCCATAGCCATGGTGGCCTCCGAATGCAGTGAGGGTGACGACGATCGCGCCAGTGCGATCAGGCTGTCCGCATACGACGATGGCCGCACGCCGGCCTGAATCACCACGTCGTCGCTGGCCCGCTCGCGAAGTGCGGCGGCGCGTCGCGCGCCGTACCAGGCGAGCGGCACGAACCAGTAGAACGCGCAGGCGACCTGGCCAATCAGCTGGCCCATCGGATCGCGCCGCGCCACGTGCGCGAGCTCGTGCAGGACGACGGCCCGGCGAACATCGAGCGGCCAGTCGCTGGTGTCGATCGGGAGCAGCAGTACCGGCCTGGACAGACCGGCGACCGCCGGAACGTTGGTCTCGTCGGTGATGCGTACGGGAATGGCGCGACGCAGCCCCAAATCACGACGGACGTCGTCCACCAGCGCAACCCAGACGGCGTCGGCTTCAACGGCGCGGCTGGCAATGCGCCGCATTCGTCGATGACCGGCGGCGGTGCGGATCAGTAGAAGGAGAGTGACGAGTCCCAGGCACGCCGTCGCGATTCCGGGTCCGCTCACGCGCGCAACGGTCGCCGCCGGACTCGCAGGCGCTGTTTCCACGACAGCCGCAGGATTTGCTCGAGCCGGGCTGACAAGAGTGGTGACGGTTGAAAGCGATTCAGAACGGCTCGCGCTCACATCGGCGGCCGGCAGTTGCTCTGCCGCCGGCAGAATCGGGACGGCAAGTTCCGGTGTCAGTGCAGACGCAATCGGAAGCAGCAGAACCGCCGCCAGAGCCGTCGTCCACACCGATGCACGCACGGAGGCGGACCGCCGGCGGAGCAGCGCGGCGACGAGCCACGCGAGCGCAAGAAGGATTACCACCCGCACTGCGAGGTCGATGAGAGCGGACATTGTCAGCGTCCTTCCTTGATCGCCTGTTTGACCAGGCGCTGCAACTCCGCGAGCTCCTCGCGCGAGATTTTGCCGTCCGGCAGGTCGAACAGCGCCGACGCCGCGTTGGCGGTGGATCCGGCAAAGAACGTGCGCACCACATGCGCGAGCGCCGACCGGCGGGCATCAGCCGCGTCCACCACCGGAACGTAGACGTATCGCAATCCCTCGGCCTCGGTGCGGAGGTGGCCCTTGTCCTTCAGCAGATTCAGCATCCCGCGGACGGCCGAATACGACGGCGGGTCGGCGAGCTCATCGCGCACCTCTGCCACGGATGCGCGTCCGCGGCGATAGACGGTTTCCAGAATCTGCCGCTCGCGGCGGCCGAGCTCCGTGTGCAGGGCGGGACGACGAGGCTTGCGTGGCATGTGTCAACACACTAGCACGTGCTAACCAATTAGCACAAGCCGCTCGATCCGGCGCCTGGCGATCACTCCACGCGGACGAGCTTCGCCGTGAATGGATTCGGGAAAGGGCCGGCCTGGTTGCGCACCTGCGTGACCCACAGCGTCTTGCCCTCGAGCTTGAACGAGTAGGTAAGGACGACGCCGGGGCCCATGATCGCCGGATTCTTCGACGCGATTGGCCGCATCGTGATCGTGTTGTCCGTGACCTCGAATGTTCCCGCTTCGGCGACGAACGGGCCCCACGTCGCCCGCAATTCGTCGGCCGTCGCCGTCGCCGGGGCCGCAAGCAGCGGGCGAGGCTTCTCCGTCTGGACTTCCACCCTGGTGTAGTGCCTGCCGGAAAAAATGGTCAGATTGGCGAGCGGTTCCGGCAGTGTGATGGTCCGGGCGCCCGGCCCGGTGATCGTCAATTCCACGGTCTGCCACACGCCCTGAACTGATCCGGTCTTGACCTGCGCTGCTGCCGTGATGCCGAGGCCGCCGACGAGCGCGATGCAGATGAACCCGCTGAATAGTTTCGTCATGACGTGTCCTCCGGTGACGATCCTGGATTCTACCCGCCCGAGTTCCACGATCGCGCTAGAACCTCACGTAGTACCCGACTGTCGCTGAGACCTGCGTGCGGAATCCACTGCCTGTGAATGTCTCGAACTCATCCAGCGGGACGCTGAGACTCGACGTGATAGACGGAGTGCTCGAAAAGAGGATCCCTAAACCTGAGCTCGCTCGAAACGTTGCGGCCTCTGTTTGGCCGGGGAACGTCGTCGGGTGTGCGACCACTCGCGTCGAGGTCTTGTCACTCATCACGAAGACACGCGCGTCGATCCGGACACCGGAGTGACCCCCGATGCTCTGCCGAAGGCCCCCACCGAAGACCAGCAAGCCGCCGAGGTTCGCATGTGTCGTGACCGATAGGGCATCGAGTTCCTCGTGGACCGAGGACGCCCCGAATTGGAGCCGCAAACTTCTGACCAGCTCCATGGATGGACTGTCACCCATGGCGCTCGCAATGCCTCCACCAACGACGACATAGGGCTCGGCCGCCTTGCCGCGAACGAGCGCGATTCTGAGCGCGCCTGCTGCCAGCAGCTCGTGGCCGACCTCGTCAACCATCGAGATACTTGTCGTAACCGTCTGCTGCGGCCCGAAGGCACCGCGAAAGGCTGATTCGATGCTGTTCATGGTGGCTTCTGCGGCAGGGCGAAACTCGTCGATGAACGTGACGCTGCCGCGGCCCACGTCCAACGTGAATTCAGCGCCGAACCGATCGGTGAGCCTGCGCCCGAGCCTCACGCCGAAGACGGCCCCGGACTTCCGTCGCGTTGCGGAAGTCTGGAGCGCGTTGTCCAGGGGAACGATTGCGGGGTACTGCGACTGCGGAGGCAAGCCGGCGCGAACCTGATTGAAAAGGAGTGCGCCGTCGCCAAAGAACCACGAAGGGATCAGGCGAGTCGGCGGAAACCCGGCGACTGTCGGCGTGTAGACCGCGCCTGCTGGCGGCAGTTGCCCGGTTCCGTCGACCGGCCCCGTGCCTGACATCAGACCACCATAGATCTCGACTTCCCAGGCCTGTGCCGGCCGAGGCGCCGGCACGTTTTGGGCAGTGGCTGGTCTGGCTACGGATAGAACAGCGATCGTGCACAACACCGTCGATCGCAGGACGAGCGAATGACGAATCTGCATTCGGATCTCCATGGGGGCTGGCAAGGCCGATCGTCTATACGCCCGAGTGGGTGGTGGTGTTGACTGAGTTTCGGGGATACGGGAGATCACGGATCAAGCCGTGATCACTTCCAGTACGGCTTCCGACGCCTCCCGAGTGTCATCGCCACGTACCGCGCCCGCAGCGAGGAGCAATCGCGCGACTCCGGCATGATCGTGACCGCGGTTGCCGTGCAGGGATCCGTGGCAGCACCAGCCGAGAGGTGTGCCGCCGTGGTGCGCATCGCGAATCGTGAGCAGAGTCCGCGCATCAGGATGCGTGAGGATCACCGCGACCGTTTCCGTTGATCCTTCCCACGCCGCCAGGTGCAGCGGCGTGCCCGCGTCCTGTCCCTGCACCTTCGGGTCGAAGCCCAGGTCCAGCATCAGTGCCACGGCGCGCGCGTTGCCGTTCCATGCCGCGTCGGCAATTACCCGCTGCTCGTCTTTCGTCAGCGAAGAGACGATGCCCGGATGTTCGCGAACGATGTTGCGAGCCAGCGCCTCATCGCCCTGCCGGCACGCCGCGAGCAGGCGCTGCGGGACCGATGCGAATGCCATCATCGCGTCCAGTGTTTCGCGATGATCGAATTGTGCAGCCACGTCGAGGGCCGTCAGGCCGTCGCCGATCGTCCAGAAGTAGATGTGATAGCTGCTGGGAGGCTTCTCGCCGTAGTCACCTCGACCGGTGCGCAGATTCAGCAGGCCGGAATCCGCCTGCAGCAATGCGCGCGCCCGATCGGTGAGGCCCAGCGCCGCGGCCATGAAGATGTCTGTTGTGGCTCCGCGCTCGGCCAGGTACTGCGCGAGCGCGTACCGCCCCGCACCTCGCCGTCGATCGAGCATCCACTCCGCCGGCGTCGAGCGATGGTCTACGTCGCGCGCATTGATGTCCGCGCCCGCATCGAGCAGCAGATCGATGACGGCCTTCGACACGGCGAAATGGAGCGGGGTCTGCCCGTCGCCGCCGCGTTCGTGCACGCGCGCCGGGTCGGCCGCAATCATGTCCCTGAGGACATCAACGCGATCCAGGTGCGCCGCTGCACATGCATCCATCACCGCGCCGGCGGCGATCAGGCGCTCGGCCGCCGCCCCCGTCGCGGCATAGAGCGCGTGGAACGGACCGGCCCACCACTCGCTCTTTCGGTTCGGGTCTGCGCCCGCCTCGAGCAGTACGGCCACCATCGCGGCGTCGCCCGCGTAGGCGACGATCGCCGGTGAGTTGAACGAGAAGACGGGTTCGTTGATGCGCTGACGAAGTTCAGGGTGGTCCCTCAGCAGCCGGCGCACCTCGGCCGCGTCGTGCCGGCAAAGCGCGTCGCGGATTGCGATGTCGGGTGAAGCGTTCCCGTCGGGCATGGTCCTACTTTATCCGGGCCGGCGCGCATGATGACTACGGCGCCGGCGTCCTCCGCGCTGAGCGCACGGTCCGCTTCCCAACTCGGTCCGGACCGAGTTCGCCGAGGAAAAATTATTGTGGCGGGCGCAATAAACAGGCAAGAGTACTTGACACGTTTTGCGAACGCGTCCGTTTGAGATCCTCGCCCGTCTTCCAAAGCCGTCCCTCGAGCTACGTCATCGCCCTACGGCATGGATCTCGAGAGAAACGAGTCGCGCGAGTACCGCGAGCGCGATCGCTCGCGTCGTCGCACGTCCTGCCCTGCGAAAACGTCGTGTTATCAAGAAACATGACGACGAATTCAATCGACACGCTGTCCGATCGCGACCTGTTCGATCGCGTTACGTGCGCAGCCGGCGCGGAACGATACGCAACGGCCGAACTGCTGGCGCTGCTCGGCGAGCTGGACGGCCGACGGCTCTACCTCGGCGAGGGTTGCTCCTCGCTCTTCACGTACTGCACCCAAGTGCTGCATCTCTCCGAGCATGCGGCCTATCACCGCATTGAAGCGGCCCGAGCGGCGCGACGGTTTCCCATCATTCTCGATCTCGTGGCCGATGGGTCGGTCACGATGACGACTGTTGCAATGTTGCGTCCGCATCTGACCTCGGACAACCACAAGGCGTTGTTGGGGGCAGCGCGACACAAGAGCAAGCGAGAAGTGGAGCAGCAAGTCGCCGCGCTCGCGCCCCGGCCGGACGCGAAAGCGCTGATCCGGCGTATACCCACCGAACCTGAGGCCCAGGCCCTTCTGATGGTCGTAGCGCCGTCGGCCGGGGACGATCCAACATCGCCAAAGGCGCTTCGCACAACAGTGGCGTCGGCACTCGTGAAGCGGCCGACCGTCTCGCCCCTGGCCAGCGACCGATACCTGTTGCGCGTGACTCTCAGCGGTAGCGCACACACGAAACTGCGACGCGCACAGGAGTTGATGGCCCATCGCGCTCCCAGCGGCGATCCGGCGGTGATCATCGAGGAAGCACTCGGGTTGCTCGTCGCTCAACTCGAGCACACCAAGATCGCGAGCGTTCGTCGGCCACGCGACCAATCCAGCGGCGCGTCGCCTTCATCCTCGGGGTCACGGCACATTCCGGCGAGCATCCGGCGCCGGGTGTGGAGGAGAGACGAAGGGCGCTGCGCCTTCGTCGGTGCGCGTGGACGATGCACGGAAACAAGCCGGCTCGAGTTCCATCACGTCGTCCCGTTTGCACGCGGCGGTCCAACGAGCGTGGAGAACATCTCGCCCCTCTGCCGCGCCCACAACGGCTACGAGAGCGAGCTCGCGTTCGGCGGGCGGCCTGGAACAGCGCGCGAGCCGGCGCTCGAACTGGGCTCGCCATGAAGGTGAACTCGGTCCGGACCGAGTCTCGCCACAGCTGACGGTGAAGGCGGACTTGTTGTGCCGAGCGCCGATCGCCGAGGGGGGCGCACCTGTTGCGGCGGAGCTCGCATGGAAAGCGCACCTGTTGCGCTGATTTCGCGCACACTTAGCCAATGACTCGGTCAACTCTCAAAGACCTTCTGAGCATCGACCTGCCGATCATCCAGGCGCCGATGGCCGGCGTGCAGGGCAGCGCGCTCGCGATCGCCGTGTCCAACACCGGCGCGCTGGGGTCGCTGCCGTGCGCCATGCTCGATCTGGACGGCATCAGGCGCGAGCTGGCGGCAGTTCGTGATCGGACGCACAGGCCGTTCAACGTGAACTTCTTCTGTCACGCGGCGCCGGCGATTGACGAGACGCGTGAGGCAGCCTGGCGACGGGCGCTCGCGCCCTACTTCGAAGAGTTCGGCGTTGATCCGGCCGCGATTGTCTCCGCAACACGCCGGCCGTTCGATGACGCCGCGGCAGACATCCTTGCCGAGTTCAGACCGCCGGTGGTGAGCTTTCATTTCGGCCTGCCATCGCCGGATCTGGTCGCCCGCGCGCGGGCCTGGGGCGCGAAGATTCTTTCGTCAGCCACCACCGTCGACGAGGCGCGCTGGCTCGAGGCTCATGGAGTGGACGCCGTCATCGCACAAGGCGTGGAGGCCGGCGGTCACCGTGGAATGTTCCTCACTGACGACATCTCCACACAGGTGACGACCATGGCCCTCGTGCCGCAGATGGTGAAGGCGGTTCGGGTTCCGGTGATTGCGGCGGGCGGCATCGCCGACGCATCAGGCGTCCGCGCGGCCATGAGCCTCGGCGCGTCCGGCGTGCAAGTCGGCACCAGCTATCTGCTGTGTCCCGAAGCCACCACAACTCAGCTGCATCGAGCCGCACTCGCGAGCGATGCAAGCCGGCACACCGCGCTCACCAATCTCTTCACAGGCCGGCCCGCCCGCGGCATCGTCAATCGCCTGATGCGGGAGCTCGGGCCCATCAGCGCTCTGCCGCCCGCGTTTCCGCTCGCGGCGTCAGCCATCACGCCGCTCAGATCCACGGCTGAGAGCCGAGGCGTCACCGACTTCACGCCGATGTGGGCCGGCCAGAACACGAGCGGATGCCGGGAGATATCGGCAGCCGACGTGACCCGCGCGCTCGCCGGCGGTGTGTTCTGAGCCCTATTTCCCAGCGCCAGGAATATCCACGATCTTGTAGCCCGCGGGAATCCTGAACAGGTCGGCCGACGGTTCGGCGCGCGAGATCTTCGTGAAGCGAATCTCGAAATCTCCTGTGCGCGGGTCGCGATGCGTTCTGAGGATCTCCAGCCTCAGGTCCTGGGCTGTCCAGACCTCGTCGACGACTTCGATTGGACGGTCATTCCCCATGACACCGGCCGGAATCGTGCTCGTCATCCGCTGACCGGTCGCCTGGATGCCATCGAAGTCACGGGTGCCCAGGGACTGCGCCACAGTTGAGATCCGGGGGTCCATCCGCACGATCCCTGGCAGGCTCGCGGCTCTCGGTTCGGCCCCCGTTCGAAGCCTCATGCGCTGCGCTTCCTGCTTATCGCCAACGAGCGTGTAGACGAATCCCGCAACGGGGTCCACCATCGTCACGACCGCCTGGCTTTCCCTCAGCGGATTGATCGGCGCGAGTCCCATGATGGTCTGTTCGCGTCGCACGCGGCCCTCACTGTCTCGGAAGTACCTGGCTGGCACTGTGCGTTCAATGCGCGTGCCGTCGAACAGGACGAGTCTGAGCGTGACGACGCCGTCCGCCGAGAAGGGCACACCGCGCACGATTGGCGCGGCTGTCGCTTCACTTTGCAGATAGTCACCCGACTGGGCCGAGGCCTTCGCGGGCGCCAGCGTGAGGACGCACGCGGCCGTGGTGATGAGGCAACGATGCAGTTGAAGTCTCATGACACTACTCCTGATGAGATGCCGATCGCACGAACCGAACGGCGCGGGCCAGTCCGTCGTCGCCGACGAGGACATCCGCGAGCACCGTGGCGGGAGCCGACAAATCGACGGCTTCGAATGAGCCGAGACCAAACGATGCCAGGGAAGCACGCGGAACTTCCAGCCTCACGATGTATGTAGTGGTCGTGGGAATGCCGCTGTAAGGCAGCGGCAGAAAGCCGGTGACCACTTCGCGACTGGCCGCCGTTGACACCGGAGACAGCGGGACCGGCGCCCGCATCCACCAGATCGAGGCTGAGACGATCAACGCGAGACCGGCGGCTGTTGCCAGCGTCAGCACGTAGCCGCGCCTCCGCGCGGCCGCGCGCGAGCGAACCTCGGCCACTAACACCGTCTGGACGCGGGCCGAGGTCGACATCTGTTCGGCATCCGCGCGGTTGAGCGCTTCAAGCACCGGGCGCAGCCGTGATTCACGCTCGTCGATGTTGTTCATCGTCGTACCTCGAGCTCCTGACGAAGGGGCGAATGCGCAAGCCGTGTCACGAGCAGGGCTCTTGCGCGGTGCAACCGGGAACGTAGGGTGCCGACCGGACATTCAATGAGCGCAGCTGCCGCCGCATAGTCCATGTCCTGCAACTCACACAGGACGATGACTTCCCGGTAGGCCGGCGGCAGCGACCGGATGGCCGCCCTTACCGCCTCGATAGTCTCCGCACGGCTCAGGTCGTCGAAGACGTTCGCGTCCTCGGCAACCACGGCGTCCGACACGCTCGAGATGTCTTCGACCAGTTCTTCCCGACGCACTCCGAGTCGCTTGAGCACCAGGTGACGCGCGATGCCGAAGAGATACCCTCCGATCGTTCCGGCCGGCGTGTCGTGCCGGGAGGACTGCCGCAGGACGGCCAGAAACGTGTCCTGCACCACGTCGTCGGCCGTCTCCTTGCCGCACATGTACGCGGCATACCGGAAGATCGACCGCTGATGCGCCGCGAACAACTGCGAAAACGCGCGCTCATCACCGCGCCTCGCACGCTGGAGCAACCGGGCGTCGTCCACTACCCCTACAGTCCTCTGAATTGCCGGAAAAGTTCCATCAGGCAGTGGCGGCATTTCCGGTTGACAGTTGACGTGGCCGGCGTGGTACTAGCCAATCATGGCCGACGACAACCACTGCTACCACCCCATCATCTACGTCCGCGGTTTCGCGGCGACCCAGGGCGAAATCGACGAGACCGCCGCCGATCCGTACATGGGCTTCAACATCGGCTCGGCCAAGACGGCACGGTGTGGACCGGCGAGGTCAAGCGCTTCTACTTCGAATCGCCGCTGGTCCGGCTGATGGCGGACCACGACTATGACGACGTGTTCGTGGACGGTGACGACCTGCTTGCGGTGCAGAAGACGGACAGGCCTGTGTCGTACCGAAGCATCGTCATCTACCGCTATTACGATGACGCGTCCAAGGACTTCGGAACCGGGGAGCCGAAGCCGATCGAGGAGTTCGCCAAGGGGCTCAGCGGGCTCATCCTCAGGCTGCGCGACCGCGTGGTGGCGAACCCGGAGAACAAGCTCGATCCCAAGGATTTTCGCGTGTACCTCGTCGCGCACTCGATGGGTGGACTCATCTGCCGGGCATTCCTCCAGAACCCCGAAAATGGCGATCCGGAAGCCCGGGCGGCAGTGGACAAGCTGTTTACCTATGCGACGCCGCACAACGGCATCGATCTGAAGGTCGTGCGAAACATCCCCGGATGGCTGACCTTTGGAGACATCAATAATTTCAACCGCGAGCGCATGGCCAGGTATCTCGGTCTCAAGCAGTCGGACAACGTGTCGTTGGTCGAGCGATTCCCGGTGAATCGCATTTTCAATCTGGTCGGCACCAATCCGCGTGATTACACCGCGGGCGGAGGCTTGTCGTCCTGGGCCGCAGGCGAGTCGAGTGATGGTCTCGTCCGTCTCGAAAATGCGGTGACTGAAGGCACAGACGAGAACGGAAAGGCCCTCTCGTCGCCGCGAGCGTTCGTCCATCGCAGCCATTCAGGCCATTACGGCATCGTCAACTCCGAGGAGGGTTATCAGAACCTGGTCCGGTTCCTCTTCGGCAACGTCCGCGTGGACGGGATCCTCGATGTGGACGACATTACGCTGCCCATCGAAGTGCAGAAGGCCTTCGAAGACGGTAAGGAGATCAAGGCGTCGTACCAGTTCGAAGTGGCCGTTTCTGTACGCGGCTATCAGTGGCAGTTGACCCGCCGGGAGGTCCGCGAGAATTCGGCGATCTTCCGAACCTACAACCAGCTGTTTCCGGGGAAACCCGGCGGCGTTCGACCGCCAGACAGGTCGCAGAGCCCGCATCTGTTCTCGGCGTTTCTCGATCAGAGAAAGAGCGTGAAGAAAACCGGGTCGGTGAGCCTGTCGTTCGATCTGAAAGTGCTGGTGCCCGACTATGAGGTGGATGGCTTCCTGTTTCTGAACCGGCACTATGAGGGCGGCTACATCTACAGGGGTTTCGTCATCGTCGAGGCCATTCCGGACGAGGCAGCGCTGGGCGGATGGCGGATCAAGTACGGGTTTCAGGACGCCAATCCTGGAAAGGCCACGCGGACAGCGGAAACAAAGGCCCTTCCGGACGAAGAAGGGATTACCTTCTCGATTCCGATTGAGCAGTCGACGCGGCCGGGACTCAAGGGTTCGCTTCGCATCGAAGCCCGCACCTGGTCCTGAGTCTCCTGCGTCAGTGCAGTCGCCAGAGCTGCACGCCATCGCTGGCGGCCAGCGCGACGATCAGCCTGCCGTCGCTCGTCCATCCACCACCGACCGGCATCGTCGGCGGCAGCCAGTCGAGGCGCGGCTGCCATGAGTCCATGGCCCGGACCACCACGTGATCCGGCTGCGTCATGTCTTCCGATTTCATGAAGATCGTCGCGATGGACGTTCCGTCAGGCGAAACGTCCAGGGCCTGCATGGGCTGCGTGGTGCGATCCAACTTGCGCTTCGTCTTGCCTGTAGCCGCGTCGATGATGGTCACGAACTTGTCGCCGCTGGCTGCAAAGACCGAGGCACCGTCGGCGGAGAACACAACGACGAGCGGCACCATCAGGAACTCGCGGTTCAACGCCACTTCCTTGCCGGTGGCCACGTCGTGGATGCGGACGACGGTGTCCCCGTCGCCGGTGGCCACCGATCGGCCATCGCGCGAGAAGGCCAGGGTGAGCGTCCCGCCCACCGGGCTGCCGAGGGTTGTCACGGGCGCGCCCGTTGCGGCGTCGAGTATCTGAACTGCGTCGCCCTGCGGTGCCATCGCGAGCCTTCGGCCGTCCGGCGAGAACGTGAGGATGCCGGGGTATTTCGGCAGCCTGCGTTCGTATCGCAGCGCTCCGGTGGCCGTCGTCCAGACGCTGACGAGGCCACTCCAGTCGCCGAGCGCGACTGAGGCGCCGTCAGCCGACAAGTCGAACGCCACCACGCGTCGGTCGCCGTAGTCGATTGCCTGGAGCTCCTTGCCGTCAGGTAGCGACAGCACGCGCAGCTTGTGGTCCTGTGTCCGTGCGACGGCCACGGGTTGCGTGCGCGCAAACAGCAACGAGGACACCCGTGATGCCACGCGCAGGAGGCCCGTGTCTACGGGCGCTGTGATCTCTGGTGCGGCATGCGAGCAGGCCGCCGCGAAGACGAGCGCGAGCAGCATCGCAGAACGGCGGCTCACAACCGCTCCAGGACGATCTCGAACGTGACGTCCGCGCGAGCACCCGCGGCCGACTTCGTCATCTTCACCGGCCGGACGAGCTCGACGCTCTGGATCAGCGGGTCCTTCGTGAAGTTGCGCGCCGGGTCACCCTGGAATACTGGATCGGTCCCGAAGTACAGCTGCGTGGTGAGCGCCTTGCACCCCGGCGCCGTCACCAGGTAGTGGATGTGCTGGCACACGCGCGCCGGATAGTGGCCCGGCATGATCGATCCGAATCCGTACGCTCCGGTCCTGTCGGCGGTGAGCGAGGCGCGGTACTTGTAGCCGTCCAGGTCGTAGAGGCCATGGTCGTCCGCCTGCCAGATTTCGATCTTCGCGCTTTCGATCGACTGGCCGCGTGTGTCGAACACGCGGCCCGTCACCGAAAGCGGCAGCCCCTTGTCGCCTGACCCTCGCAGCTCGGCGACGTTCGGCGCCTCGCGCTTATAGAAAGGACCGATCTCGTTCCATGGCGTCGCCGCCCGCGATGCCGGCTGCTGATTCTCGGACCAGGCGAAGACGTCCGCCATGGCTGCCCCTGGCGCGAGCGTCAGCGCACCAAGGGCTGCACACTTCCAGAGGACATCGCGGCGGCTGAGCGGATGTTCCATGGGGCGCGCCGCTACTTCCGCCGCACTTCGTTCACGGTCGGATAGGGCACCGACGGGTACGGCGCCAGCGTCGCCACCACGCTCGCCCAGTGGTCCGGCGTGTCGGTGCTCGCCTCCACCTTGTTTTCGATCGGTTTGAGGTGCCGCAGATACGCGATGATCGACCAGAGCTCTTCGTCTTTCATGTAGCGCCACGCCGCCCACGGCATGAATGGGCCAAGGTAGCGCGGCTCCTTCGGGAAATTTCCAACGCCTGGCTTCATCGACGTGATCTTGACGTCGGGCGTGTCCGACGGCCGCAGTCCGTACCGCAAGGCGTTGAAGATCTGCTGGTCGCTGAATTTGCCGAGGCCGGTTTCCTTGTCAGGCGTCAGGTTTCTCGGCCGGCCGGTAAAGCACGGCACCTTCTCGTCCGTGAAACACGGACCGAGCACGAATGCCTGCGTCGGACTGGTGATGCCGCCGAGCCAGCCCTTGGAGTCCGGCCCGGGGCCACGATGACACGCGGCGCAGTCGTGATCGAGCACGAGCTGGCGGCCGCGGAGCACGCGCGCCCGGTCCTTGGCGGCCGGCATCGTCTCGTTCGCCGTCGGAAACGCCGGCGCCGGATACGTGCCGATGTTTTCCGGCGTCATGCCGCTGGCCCAGAAGTCGGGCGGGCCTTCGCTCTCGGGGACCTTGTTCACGACGGGCTTGAGGCCGCGCTTCAGATACGCCGCGATCGCGCGCAAATCGGCGTCCGGCATATGGCGCCACCCGGGCCACGGCATTGGCGGCGCCAGGTAATGCGGGATCTTTGGAAAATTTCCCTGCCCCGGTGTGGTGGACGTGATGACCACGTCGGGTGTGTTTTCAGGACGAAGGCCGAAGCGCAACGCGTTGAACAGCTGACGCTCCGTAAAACGGCCCATGCCTGTGTCGTTGTCGGGCGTGAGATTGCGCGGGCGCGTCTTGAAGCAGCCTTTCGCCTTGGGCTCGAGGCCGCACGGCGGTGGTCCGATCTCGAACTCGACGGCAGTCTGGCTGCCAGGCGTCAAGCCGGCAAGCCATCCCTTGGCTGACGGATCCTCGCCTCCCCCGTGACACTCGCCGCACGCATGGTTGATGACGAGCTCCCGGCCGCGCAGCACGGGATCCTGCGCCGCTGCCGCAGGCGCCGCAGTCTTCTGCGCGGCAGCAGCCTGCACTCCTTCGTCCGCGGGTGGCGCCGATGTGCCTATGGCGCGCACGGCGACAACCGTGACCAGCATCGTGGCGACGACGACGAACACACTCCTGGACGACAGACTCAACCACCGCATCCCGACCTCCCTGGGCTAGCGCAGCAACTGAAGAATTCCCATCATCCCCATGTCTTCGTGATCGAGGATGTGGCAGTGGTACATCCACTTGCCCGGGAAGTCTTCGAACCTCACGACGATGCGAACCTTCGAGTGCTTCGGCACGTTCACCGAATCCTTCCAGCTCAGGTACGGCTCCGGGACACCGTCCCGGTCGAGCACCTGAAACTGAAAGCCGTGCAGGTGGAACGGGTGGTCCATGCCGACCACGTTTTCGATCTGCCAGATTTCCGTGGTGTTCAGCCGGGCGCGGATGTCCACCCGTTTCATGTCCATCAGCTCTTTCCAGCACATTGGGATCCTAAGCTTAGAATTCCACGTGGACAAGTTGTCG
>JADMIO011331787.1_pt1 | contig 97774 bp, 67 predicted proteins | sample 8958161 | NCBI WGS metagenome assembly JADMIO01 (sample SAMN16585339, study PRJNA669376) | soil metagenome | isolation source: Crop rotation soil | place: USA: Cullars Rotation, Alabama | collected 2011
GCCGCGACTTCAAGTCACGTGAATTCCAAGCTTCGGATCCCACTGTGCTGGAAAGAGAGGTAATCGAAAAAGGGAATGATTACCGCTCGCAGTGCTAAAAACTATTGTTGCGCCCGGTGTAGCTTAAAGGCTATAAGTTGGAAACTATGTGATCTATCAAAGAGATGAACACTCGTTTATCGAATAGATTATTCAGCTGGCTAGATACCACAATGTTGCAATGGCTTTTTGATATTTCCGCTTTGAGCCTCATCAATTGTTTTTTCAATTCGGCAGCATCTACTTCGAGTGACGCTCTGCGAATGTCTTCGGGCCACAAGGCGAAGGCTTCTATTCCACAGCATTCTGCGCAACATTGAGTCTCTAAACTCTTCCAAAAGGGGATTGTAGGGTCAAGCAATGCGTCGATCCTAAGTAGGTCGCCATCATTATTGTCCAGCTCAATCCATTTAATTGACTGGCCCTTGCCTATGCTGATATCCCTGTTTATTTCCATTATCTACTACCGCCGCCCAGGCGCTAACGAATATACGTCGCACCAATCTCAACGTATTCCATGGGCTACTCGCTCAAACTCTTGTCATCCAGAAGAGACCTAATTTCTCGCCTAACACTCATTCGCTGCGAGAAAATGGATTCCCTCTGAATGACAAAAGCTGCTGTGGTGTTCCTTTGGATGACTGACTATAGTACCGCAATGCTCCTGCAGGATATTGTTAGGACTTACCCCGAGTCAGCCTATCATAAATATCCTGGAGCCTGCTCTTTAATTCATCGCGATTTTGGTTCTCAAACCAGTTGATACCGTCCAAATCTCTGAATTGGCTAATCTTATAGATCTCTTTGATGAGAGAATCGATTTCTGATCCGTATGTTGAATAGTTGTGTAGAATAATGTCCGTTAGTGGATGATCACCAGGCTTGCCATTGGGCATATCGCTTCATTTGTTTTATTATCGGCTTTGTTGCCTACAACGAATATACATCCCATCAATCCCAACACATACCAAAGTTGTCATCCCGAATCCCCGACCTTGCGAAGCTTGGGACTGGGTGATGAGGGAGCCCACTGTAGTCAGGCTAAGAATTACGTGGGCTCCCTCACCACCTTACGCAACGCTGCGCGAAGCTTCAGGGGATTCGGGATGACATCATCTGGTATGGGTGCCGTAGTATCTATTCTACACTTAGATTAAAGAGGACACACTGAAGGGCAGACGAACTTAAATAGACAGATCGTGAATAATGATCTTGCTCAGTGACATTTTGCCCATGTCGTCTTTCCCAAAGAGTAAATCCACTCCTCCAGATGTTCTGACACATATCTGGTCGTCAAACGTTAGCTTCTGAACAAACTTCCATTTGATCTGCTCAGCATTTAGCAGATTGATTGTTCTGAAAAAGTTGGAGCCGCGTTTCAGTAGTGATTGTTTATTTCTGATGAATATTTCATCATAACGAATTAAGGCTTCAATGCTCACGACTTTGCTACCGTGCAAACAGATACTAAATGGCTGTCTATAGTAGTAACTGAATCCATCGTGCTCCTCTGTCAGCTCGCCAACTTCGCCGGGATGCCGGATTAGGTTGCCAACCTCAATGTCAGGGCTGAGCTTCCCGGTTGCCAGGAACGAATAGATATCCATAGCAAGTCTCTTGAACGCTTATGCTGTTGGCTTGCTGTCGAGCAGTATCTCTCCACTCATCTCGGCGGGGACCTCTATGCCCATGTAGGCGAGGATGCTGGGGGCTATGTCGCCTAGCTTGCCGGGCTTTAGCTGTCCGCCGTAGTCTTTGGAGATGAGGAATAGGGGGACTGGATTTGTGGTGTGGGCGGTATTTGGGGTGCCGTCACCATTGATCATGTAGTCGGCATTGCCGTGGTCGGCTGTGAGGAAGATGGCATAACCGTGCTGCAGGGCAAGGGGCACTATGCGGCTTACGCATTCATCAACTGTCTCTACTGCCTTGATAGCTGCTTCCCATACGCCGGTGTGGCCTACCATATCGGCATTGGCGAAGTTGAGGCAGATGAAGTCAGCGCTTTCGGCTTCTATCTCCGGCAGGATGGCTGCGGTGATGTCGCGTGCGCTCATCTCCGGCTTCAGGTCGTAGGTAGCTACATCCTTAGGCGATGGCGCCATGATGCGGCGCTCGCCCTCAAAGGGCTCCTCGCGGCCACCGGAGAAGAAGAAGGTTACGTGTGGGTACTTCTCTGTCTCTGCAATACGTATCTGCTTCCTGCCGGCCTCAGCCAGGACCTCGCCCATGGTATTGGTAAGGTTATCATTGCGGAAGATCACGCCTACGTCCTTAAAGGAGGCGTCATACTCCGTCATAGTCACATAGTGCAGCTTTAGTGGACCCATGCCCTGCTCAGGAAAGGCCCTTTGCGTGAGCACCTCGGTTATCTCCCGGCAGCGATCAGTGCGGAAGTTGAAGCAGATTACAATATCCCCTTCATGGATGCAGGCAAGCGGTTGACCGGTGGCGTCAGTATGGATAATGGGCTTTATGAACTCGTCTGTAACGCCGGCATCATAGCAAGCTCTTATGTCTGCCAGCACATCTGTGGAGTGGTGGCCTGCGCCACGGACCAGCGCATCGTAAGCAAGGTGCACACGGTCCCAGCGCTTGTCGCGGTCCATAACATAGTACCTGCCGGTGACAGAGGCCAGCACACCGCCAGTCTGCGCCAGGTGGCCGCTCAGGTCTTCAATAAAGCCATAGCCACTCTTGGGGTCTACATCTCGCCCATCGGTAAAGGCATGCACGGCAACCCGGGGTACGCCTGCGGTGTGAGCCAGTGTCAGCAATGCCTTCAGGTGATTGATATGGGAATGCACCCCGCCATCGGAAACAAGGCCAATAAAATGCAGGTTATTGCCTGTGGCCTTAGCCTGGTTAAAAGCCGCTTGCAGCACTTCTGACCGCTCCAGTTCCCCGTCACGGACAGCTACATTGATCCGCTGCAACTCCTGGTACACAATGCGCCCGGCGCCGAGGTTCAGGTGGCCGACCTCAGAATTGCCCATCTGACCGTCCGGGAGGCCCACAGCCTCACCGCAGGTAATGAGCTCGGTATTAGGATAGGTATCGTACAGTGAATCGACAAAGGGGGTGTTCGCGGCGGCAACGGCGTCGGCGGCAGGCACCTGGCCGTGGCCCCAGCCGTCCATCACGATAAGCATAGCTTTCCTGGACATGGCGCGAAGGTAAAAGGCTTTGTGAAGCCCAATTAACCTAAAGCTTTTAGTTCTATGGCTTTTGCCCTACTTTGGCACCCTGAGCAGAAGCGAGCCTCGTTAATAAGCCTTTAATGCCGTCTAAAAACGGTCGTTTAAAGAATTGTCTGGCCTCGTATTTGCTTTAATATCCGCGTTGTGTATCAGTCAGGAACAACATATAGACCCGCTAAGACCCTCAGAAGGCTCCTGTTTCTCATCCTGCTGCCGCTCTTTCTGCTGCAGCAATCATGGGCACAGGCTAAGCCGGCAGAGGCCATCGGCAATGCCATTAAGTCTGGTAATGCCAATGCCGTATCCCGCTACTTTGGCCCATCTATAGACATTACCGTCAATAACTCTTCCTCTACCTACAGCCGCACGCAGGGCGAGCAGGTACTGCGCGATTTCTTTTCCCGCAACCAGGTACGAGACTTCGATGTAGACTATTCGGGCGCCTCTACCTCCAGTAACTCCAGCTTTACCATTGGCACCCTTAATACGGCCAACGGCAAGTACAAGGTCTATATGTTCCTCCGCCCGGTAGATGGCGGCAGCGGCTTTGTGCTAAAGGAGCTAAGAATAGAGAAGTAGGGTAGGCTTACATGCCTGCTACTGTCCGTCCGCGGGGGTATTTGATGATATAGCCCAGGCGCACCTTCTTTAGCTCGGTAGGCTTTAATTCCATCGTCCACTTTGCGGCACCTGTGGTTTCATCATATTCTGCACCCTCGGTTTGTGGCTCCTCTATCTGGATATCCTTGTCGTTGCTCACAGGTATTTGGTCCATCAGGACAAGGTGCACCGGCTCTTTACGGGTGTTTCGTACAGAGATAGTATAGGCCACTTCCTGACGCTGGTTGGTGCCAATGGTCTTTACGCTATGATAGCTCTTATCCCGCTCCCTGCGGATAATGATCTTCTTATCCCGGCCCAGTGATAGGTTCATAGTGTCGCGCACATTGCGCATGTCTATAAAGCCCTGACCCACGTAGGAACCTTCAAAGAAGACATTTGTGGCTGCAGGTATGAGATTAAGGTCTTCCCATTTGGTGATCTGTGCTTGCAGGAATGCATCGCGGTCCAGGCGTGGTACTGCGAAGTGGCGGTATGAGGCCGGTAGTTCGTATGTCTTAATGGCTACAGTGTGTTGCTGCCCATCGGAAGGGACTGTGTATGGCAGGTCAATGTCGAAGGTTGTATTGATGGCGGTTACGTCGACTGCAGTGTACTGGTTGAGACTGCTACGCGACGCCAATCGATCCACTTGCTCGGCGGTTTTAACTGTTCGGCCTCCCGGGTTTTCAGGGTCAATTAGTGGTGCCACATACCTCTGTGCACGGTTAAGCTGGATAGTATTGGCACGTCCTCCATATTCCTCCCCATATACCGAGGGGTTATAAAAGCTCAGGTACTGCGGAGATAGCACCGGTGCTTCCGCACTCTCATTGGGATTTCCAGTAGATAAAGTCAGCTTCACATTATTCCACTTCACACCGCTGTTCTGATAGACACTGGCCTTATAGAACAGCCGAACAGGATCACCCACCTTTTCAACTCTTAGATCATAAGAAGGCGTCCAGCCTGCATTAGGCACAACATAGGTCATGTTGATATTGGTAGTTGTAGCGGAAGGGGCATAGAATTTTACGAGGAGGCTACCGCCCGGTGTAAAGCTGCGCTTCTGCTCTTCATCATACTGCTGACGTAATAGCGTCAGGCGACCATTCATTTTCTCGGTTTGCCGACCTAATTCGCGTTCCTGTGCTAGCAGGGCAGCCGTGCGCGCAGAGGAAACATCCAGCAGCTTCTGCAGCTCGGCTACGGAAAGACTCGTATTCGCACCGGCTACTTTACGGTTTTCGCGAAGGATGGTAAGCTGCTCCTGGATTACGGCCTTTCTGTCTTCAAAAGGCTCCTGCAGGTCTTCAAGAAGCGTGATACTGTCCCGCAGCATTTTGGCCCGTGGTGAAAGCGCGCTATCCCCGAGGTAATTGTTTTGAAACGTAGCGCTCTGCACTACTATACCTGCCTCTGCACCAATGGTCAGGCTTTGCTGGTTCACATTGCCGGCAATATTGGTAAAGATCACATCACTCTCGCCCGCAGGCAGGCTGATCTTCGCATTGCTGGCAAGTTCGGCGCCATTCAGGAATATGGTAGCGTTAGTGATATTGACAGCGGTACGCGGCTGGGCAAAGGCAGAAGCAGAAAGAAGCAGGCATACGGATACAGCGACAAACCTCATGTGTGGTGATTTTGTTTATGCAAATGATGTAAACAAAATCGGATTCCACACCGGTGTTTATTGGTTTTAAGGATTGCTTAGTATTTCTGGGTATTACCGCAAAAGCGCTAAGACGCAAAGCCGTTTCCCTAAGGTGAGACGGAGCACTAAGACTGATAGCTGCTATGCATAGCCTCTCTTAGCGCCTTTGCGTCTTAGCGGTTGGTTATACAACAACATCAAGCTGTCTTGATCATCAGCTTCGCATAGTTCAGCACGATCTTCTTCACACCTACACCATCCCCAAAGTCAATCGTGGCAATGCGATTGGCAGCGCCGCCTTCTATGGCAGTAATAGTCCCGAACCCAAACTTCTGGTGCTCCACGGTCATGCCAGCCTGCATGCTATCGGGGCTGTCCGGCTTAAAGTTGGCAGAAGGCGCATGATTTGAAGATGCAGTTGCCCGCTTGCTCTGCTCCAGCTTATCTGCCAGCTTCTTTAGCGAGGGCATCTTATCGAAGCTCTGGTTCATCATAGAGCCAAACGCGCCGACAGAGCCGGTAGCCCTATGCGCAGCACCTGTAAAGGTCCTGTCCAGGTACTCTTCAGGTATCTCATCTATAAAGCGGCTTGGATCGTTCTGCACCAGTGTGCCGAAGCGGTAGCGGCTGTTCGCATAAGTGACCCAAAGGCGCTCCTTGGCACGTGTTACCGCTACATAGAACAGTCGGCGCTCCTCCTCCAGGTCTTCGCGGTCATACATGCTCATAGATGATGGGAAGAGATTCTCTTCCAGCCCCACTGCAAATACACAAGGGAACTCCAGACCCTTTGCAGCGTGTATCGTCATAAGCCGCACCGCGTCTGCATTCACATCCTTCTCATCCGCATCGGTAAGCAATGTGATCTGCTGCAGGTAGGCCCCAAGACTCTTATCGCGCAGCTCGCCTTCTTCATCAGGCGTTTCTGTAAACTCCTTGATAGAGTTCAGCAATTCCTGTACGTTCTCATAGCGCGCCAGTCCCTCTACGCTCTTATCATTATACAGATCGGCAACGAGCCCTGTCTGCTTGCCTACCGCAAAGGCCATATCATAGGCGTTCCCCTTTGCCAGCAGGGTCTGGAAGGCCTTGATCATGGTTACAAAGTTCTCGATGGCTGTAGCGCCTGCACCACGTATGCCGTGCATATCCGGGAACTGCAGCACATCCCAAAAGGTCTTATTGCTTTGTCCTGCTGCCAGCTGTATCTTATCAATGCTCGTCTTGCCTATGCCGCGCACCGGATAGTTGATGATACGCTTCAGCATCTCCTCATCCTGGGGATTCACTATGACCCGCAGATAAGCGAGGTAGTCCTTGATCTCCTTGCGCTGGTAGAAGGATACGCCACCTATCAGGCGATAGGGAATGTTCATTCGACGCAGGCTTTCTTCAAAAGAGCGGCTCTGCGCATTGGTGCGGTACAGTACGACGAAGTCCTTATTCGGGAAGTGATTGCGCAGCTTCATCTCCGTAATGGCATCAGCTACAAAGCGCCCCTCATCATTATCCGTCAGCGTGCGTACCAGCTTTATCTTCTCGCCGTGGGCGTTCTCCGTCCACAGGTTTTTAGGTATCTGGTTTTTGTTGTTGCCTATGATGTTGTTGGCTACGTTCAGGATGCTCTGTGTGGAGCGGTAGTTCTGCTCCAGCTTCACCACCTTCACGTCTTCATAGTCGTCCTGAAACTGGAGGATGTTCTGCACGGTGGCGCCGCGGAAGGAGTAGATGCTCTGCGCATCGTCACCCACCACGCAGATGTTCTCATGCACCGCACCCAACATCTTTATCACTGCATACTGGGCAGTATTGGTATCCTGGTACTCGTCTATCAGGATGTACTTGAAGCGATGCTGATATTTTGCCAATACCTCCGGGAAGTGCGTGAGCAACACATACATCTTGAAGAGCAGGTCGTCAAAGTCCATCGCACCATTACGCTGCAGACGGTTGGCATAACGCTCATAGATATCACCCATCATAGGCCGGCTGCTGCGCGCATCCTCGGTCTGTATGGTTGCATCGTTCTTGTAGTAGCGCGGATCTATCAGGCTGTTCTTGGCCGCCGATATACGGTTGTAGACATATGACGGCTTATAGTGCTTATCATCAAGCTGCAGCTCCTTTACAATGTCCTTGATGATGCTCTTTGCATCATCCGTATCATAGATCGTAAAGTTGTTAGGGTAGCCCAGCTTATTGGCCTCTGCCCTCAGCAGGCGGGCAAATACCGAGTGGAAGGTTCCTATATACAGGTTCCGTGCTTCGCTGTTGCCAAGGATGTGTTCGACACGCTCCTTCATTTCTGCCGCCGCCTTATTCGTAAAGGTCAGCGCCAGGATGTTAAATGGATCCACGCCCTGACGCATCAGGTGGGCGATCCGCGTAGTCAATACCTTGGTCTTTCCTGAGCCCGCTCCGGCCACAATCATCAGGGGCCCGTCTATATGTACCACCGCTTCCCGCTGCTGCACGTTAAGCCCCGCTAAATAGTCTTGCATGAGGGTGCAAAATTACGTGTCCGGGAGGAGGTGGACAGGCTGAAAAGTCGGCCGGTTGATATGATATAGATATGGAAGGATAGGTATATTCGTTTTGGGTTGGGCGGGCCATTATGTAGGTGAATTCCATTTGTTGTACCCCACTAAAAGGATTAGGTACATTCGCCCCACAAAACAGATCACACTAAAAACACACGAACTCATGAAGAAACTCCTTCCGCTCCTGCTTCTGTGCGCTGCCCCGACAGTTGGCAGCGCTCAAAAGATTTCATTAGGACTGCACGGTGGTTATGGTACCACCTGGATGCTTAATTCCAATGTATTTGACCAGGATAGCAAAATAGATCACGTCGTTTCTTTCGGACCGATGTTTGGATTGCAGGGAGAGGTAAAAATCGCCATAGCCGGTGTGAGTGTTGTAGTAGGGCTGGATTATGCAGGCGTCAATCAAAAGTATAAGGCGGAGACCATGAGCTCTGGTACTACTATAAAGTATGACGTTACGGATAAGCTTAAGTACTTTGAAGTGCCTATCCTCGTGCGGAAATACACTGGAAAGTTGTTCTTCATAGAGCTGGGACCTAAGTTTTCATTCCTTACCAGTGCCAAGGAAAAGATCGAAACATCACAAGCGGGTGGTCTGAATGCAGAGCTTGATGTAAAGGACGGCTTTAAGAAGACGGTAGTATCGGCTGTGCTCGGGCTCGGCGTAAGAGTACCTGTGGCACCACATATCCACGTTTCTGGTGGCCTGAGGCTTGCATATGGCTTCACGGACGCTACGCAGAAGTTCTCTTCACCGCAGGAGCTGTTAGATAAAGTTAATGCGGAGAAAGTGGGGGTGAGTCATATCTACGCGCACGCATCACAAAACGGCGACTTTTCTTACAAAGCCAGCCACCTGGCCACGGGCCATGTAATTGTAGGTGTTAGCTACACGCTGCACTAAGCTCCCTCCTTCATCAGATATTCCTGCTGCCAGCCCTGAGCCATATGCTTTAGGGCTGGCAGTGTAGTTTAAGAGTTTCGCCACAACCTGCCCGTCTGGCGTCGCCTACATTTGTGCTTTAATAAAACCGTTATATGAAGACCCTGTCCCTATTTGCCAGCATTCTGCTACTTACAGTATCTGCTATTTCCTGCAAGAAGTCCGATAGTAACCCTGCAGCAACAGCCATGAAGACATGGAAGCTCGGTACTACAACCTATACAGTCAATAACTACGCTAAGTCGAGTGAGACCTTTCAGGCTTATGATAAAACCGGGAATGGCATCCACTTTAGTTTTAGCGCATTCCCAACCGCTGATGGCGTATACAATGTTGTCAGCAATTCCGCCTCTCTGGGGTCGGGTGATGTGAGCATAATTGCTTTTGGCTCGGCGACTGGTTCTACCTATTTCTCTACAGGCGGTGATAATATAAAGGCTACGGTTAAGGTCATAAGCAGTTCAAGGCTTCAAATTGCCTTGCCTGATACGTGGGTGAAGAATCCGACTACTTCAGAGAGTCTTAAGTTGTCCGCTTCACTAGGTGATCTGTAGTACCTGGTAATGCTTCGAAAGGAAACAAACTGAAGTGGCTTATTGGTATAAAAAAGACGCCTCCTTTTTGGGGCGTCTCTTTCTAAGAGGCTATCTAGTTCACCTGCCTCATCTTGTGCATAGCAGGCGGTGTAAGGACGCCTGATGTCCTCATGCTCTCCGCAAATACCGGGTCGCTAAAGAGACTGTTGTAGTTATCATCACTATCTGCCTCAGATAAGACGGTTACATAGTTAGGGTTGTCCTGCGAGCGATACACGCCTTTGATGCGTATACCATGCTGCGCCCGCTGCTCTTCACCCTTCTGAAATGCCTCATACCACCGGTCGAAGTTTTCAACCTCATGCTGCAGTATTGCTGTAATCATAGTTATTTGTAGCGTTTAGTATTGGGAAAACAAGGTAGCCCATTTCCACAGCACCCAGCGTTAATACAGTCAGGCTTATCCTGAAACCAGAGCCGGCCGGAACGGCTTTTCGGGAAAGAGCCGGCCGACAAGCCGCCATGAGTAAGAAATGGCCAATCCCGCTACGACTAACCAGCAACCCAGTCAAAGAGGCATAGTCTTTTAGCCCCTAAGGCATGCCGAATCACTCCAACCAACATGAGCGCTCAGGCTTTGTTCAGGTTCGCGGAGCGCGTGAGCACAATCTGAAGAATGTAGACCTGGTTATTCCACGGGATGCTTTGGTTGTCTTTACCGGTGTCTCTGGCTCTGGTAAATCTTCACTGGCATTTGGGACTTTATATGCTGAGGCTCAACGCCGCTATCTCGAGTCGGTATCTCCCTATGCCCGCCGGCTCTTTCACCAGATGCCTGTGCCGGAAGTAGATGAAGTAGATGGCCTGCCACCGGCAGTTGCCCTGCAGCAACAGCGCGGTTCGCCTACTACACGGTCATCGGTTGGCAGCGTTACAACACTGTCTAATCTCCTGCGTATGCTATACTCCCGCGCCGGGGATTATCCACCTGGTCAGTCCATTATCTATGCCGAGGGCTTCTCGCCCAATACCCCAGAAGGCGCCTGTCCGCAATGCCACGGCCTTGGACGGGTCTACGAAGTGACGGAGGACTCGATGGTGCCCGATGATTCCCTGACTATCCGTGAGCGTGCAGTAGCAGCATGGCCTACTGCATGGCAGGGACAGAACCTCAGGGACATACTTACAACACTAGGTTATGATGTAGATAGGCCCTGGCGCGACCTGCCTCGCAAGGAACGTGACTGGATACTATTTACGGAGGAGCAGCCCGTAGTGCCTGTATATGCAGGCTTCTCGCGGGAGGAAGTCCAGCGGGCTATAAAGCGCAAGATGGAGCCAAGCTACATGGGCACCTTTATGGGCGCAAGGAAGTATGTGCAGCACACGTTTGCCAATACCCAGAGCCTGCTCATGAAGAGGCGGGTGCAGCAGTACATGCTTAGCAGTGACTGCCCTACCTGCGGAGGCAAGCGCCTGCGGCCGGAATCACTTTCTGTAATGTTTGCCGGCCTGGACATAGCTGATATGTCGGCGCTGCCGATGTCCCGGCTTTACAACATCGTGAAGCCCTATGCCGAAGGGCGAAATACCAACACCAAAAAGGAAAATGAGGCCCACCCTGAAAAGCTGATAGTTACGCAGCGGATAGCAGAAGACCTTGCGGGGCGTCTCACTGTACTGCTTGAGCTAGGGCTAGGGTATCTTTCACTGGAGCGTAGTACCCCTACATTATCACCCGGTGAGTTGCAGCGGCTACGACTGGCAACCCAGGTTCGGTCTAATCTCTTCGGCGTGGTTTATGTGCTGGATGAGCCTTCCGCCGGTCTGCACCCTGCAGATACGCGGGCCTTGCTTAAGGCACTGGACCGGCTAAAGGCTTCAGGTAATTCGCTCTTTGTGGTGGAGCATGAAATAGATGTGATCAGGGCGGCTGACTGGATCGTAGATGTAGGGCCGGCAGCAGGAGAGGCGGGTGGTCAGATACTCTATAGTGGACCACTGGAGGGACTGGAGCGGATAAAGGGATCAAAGACCAGACACTTCTTGTTTGGCAGTGAGTGGGCAGCTGACCGGCAGATTCGGGAGCCCGCTGGCTGGCTACGACTGAGTGGTGTCACCCGCAACAATCTGCACGATCTTGATGTGGCTTTTCCCCTGGGTGTGCTCACAAGTGTAACCGGTGTATCTGGCTCTGGCAAGTCTAGTCTCGTCAGCCAGGTTTTGGTAGAGCTGGTTGCCGGTGCGCTTGGCCATGAGGTACAGCCTGAAGACGAAGCTGAAGGCGACGGCCCGCAAGAAGCAACTGCAAAAACAATGGGCGGTAGCATTGTCGAGGGGATGGAACGAATTAAGCGCCTGGTCCGCGTCGACCAGAAGCCAATAGGCCGAACGCCCAGATCCAACCTTGCTACCTACACAGGGCTTTTTGATAATGTCCGGAAGCTGTTTGCAGCAACTAAAGCAGCTAAAGCAAGAAAGTATGATGCAGGACGATTTTCCTTTAACGTAGCAAAGGGCAGATGCGGGAAGTGCGAGGGTGAAGGCTTTGTTTGTGTAGAGCTTCTGTTCCTGCCTAGCGTCTATGCTCCCTGCCCTGTGTGTCATGGCGCCAGGTATAATGCCAAGACCCTCGAGATAAAGTATCAGGACAGGAATATTGCAGAAGTACTCGGTATGACGGTAGATGAGGCAGCAGAGTTCTTTGTGGCTGAGCCGTCAATCCATCGCGCTCTTGTGGTACTACAGGAAGTAGGTCTCGGCTACATCCGGCTTGGCCAGCCAGCTACCGAGCTGTCTGGAGGAGAAGCGCAAAGGATAAAGCTTGCAACTGAACTGCAGCGCGCCGGTAAGGGCAATACCCTTTATATCTTGGATGAACCAACTACCGGCCTCCACCCCTCTGATGTTGAAAAGCTACTGGCCCAACTAGAGCGTCTGGTCGACATAGGCAATACGGTGATTGTTGTAGAGCACGATATGCATGTGGTAGCCTCGTCTGACTGGGTAATAGACATAGGTCCGGGTGCCGGGGAGGAAGGCGGTAAAATTGTAGCATCCGGCAGGCCCGCCGACGTCGCAAAGTCAAATGTGAGCAAGACTGCTCCTTACCTGCATCAGTTTATGAATGGCAGGGGGCTCTAAGGGCAGCTTACGCAAAAGAACTCTTCACCAGTGTCTGCCAGCCGGTCTTTCGCTCTGGTCTGGTAAACCGTGCACAGGAAGACTTTAGCCAGTCGCCTTCAGACATGGGCGGGGCAAATCCGGCAAACTTGCTCAGCACGCCTGTCCCCATATTTACTGAAGCGTCAAATAGCATTGCACCACACATCGGGTCCTTTAGTCCCAGAATGTTCATACGCTCCCGTGCCTTGTCAAAGTATAATTGGCCATCAGTGTTCTGATTCACTGCCATGGCCAGCTGCGCCTTTATACCTGCTGGCGTACTTATGGCGGTTACAAGCTCGGCCATCAGCACTCTATCCTTTCGGGCAGCCATAGCTGACACAGAAGTATGCGGGTCGGCAGTGCCAAATCGCGTACGTATTACTTTAGCCAGGTCTGATCGCCCTGCAAGCTCCAGCAGCTTTCCGCAGCCTCCTTCTGGTCGGGCAAACTGTATAAACCCAAGCGAAATACCGGCATTATCATATGCATTCACGGCGTCAAAACCACCTTCAAACGCGCTGGTAGTAGACAGGCACAGCAGGAACAGATCCTCTGCTCCCGCCTCCGTTTTAAATTTAGAGAACTGCTTGAAAGCTTGTCGTGCAAGGTCAACCATGATCTTGTTCTTAAGGCTGAACTTAATGCTCCCTACAGAGAAAAGGCCCCCTACCAGGCCATTCTTTGCCCCCTGCAGGCCAAAGGTCAGTTTTGGCGCAGGTATCGGAGACAGATCGGTAGGAGTGGGTAGCGCAAAGGGTTGGAGTCTTTTTAGTGCCATGATATAGGTTATTGAGTGCTATTGATAAATCTACTCATTTGTTCTGGAATAAGCACATCAATTAGCCCGCTTATTAAATCCGTAGCGTATGTCAAGACTCCCAACCAGTCGGCTGAGCGCATCACCCTTTTCCTGGAAGTAGTTGTTCACTCCACCACTGCCCACGATCCAGAACTTATCGCCCAGGCGAAACTCGGCACCCAGATTGATCAGCAGAGACTGATCAAACGCATCATAGTTCTGATACCTGTACTGCAGCTCTGTAAACCCTCTGAAATCCTTTGTACCTACATAGGCGCGCGAACTAACGCTCAGACTATACAGGAAGCTGTCTGCCTCGGCGTGAGGTGCAGTAAAGTTGAGGCCAAGAAGGCACTGGCCTCTTTTGCCAAGACGAAAGGCTCCTGTCCCCCAAAAGTGGAATGAGCTGAACTGCACATTGCCTACCATGTCATCCGGCGATGCAGCTAGTAGGGCGCCGGCTATGTCATAGCGTGCCGCATTCCAGGCTGCAGCATTTGCAATGATGGAGTCGGCAATTGCCTGTTTGTATAGGCCAAGCAGCCCATTTACGTTCGCTAATGAATCAGGTATCTTATGGCTGGCTCCCCCTAGGGCCGTTGTCAGGTTGTCCCATTCATTAAGTGTTTTCCTGTCAAACCGTTCCGGATGCAGGTTGATGGCCCTTATGAATTCACTGAATTCCGGGTAAGTCGCGTAGTATTTGGTAGAAGTATCCCCGTATGCATTTTCGAGGGTGGTCAGCGCTACAAGCAGTCGCGTGCCCGCCTTGTTTAATGGTTCTATTGCCTGCAATATCACATCACTCTTACGGGGGAGGAAGGTCATCCTTCCACCTATTGATATTTGAGAAGCATTCGACGCGGAGTCGCGGACCATGCCAAGACTAAACCCTGTGTGGTAAAGTGCTTTCTTCTTTTTGTAGTCCTCTATATGCCAGTCGGAAGACATAAGCTTCCAGGGAGCAGCCTCAATAGCAAAGTTCTGCGGTATAGATACTTTGCCACCTGAGTAGAATGGCGCAATCATGGCGCCAAACTTTTGCAGGTCAGATGGCCGCAGCAGGTTAGAAGGCTCCGTTCCCAATGCCTTGAATGCGGGCATATCCGGTACGGAAAAATGCAGCAGATAGTAATCGGTAAAGTCTGTCTGTGCCCTGCCGACGTGACAGGACAGCAAAAGCGTGGCTACTATAGCAAGGGTATGTTTCAGCATGCTCAGCCTTTTATCAGCCTGACCTTCAGCTTTTCTCGCTTAATGCCCATAGTGCCAACCTTGTCGCTCCGGGTCTCTGTACCCAGTAGCTGCGCATTATGCAGGTCGGCTCCCTGGTGCACCTTAACCTCAAGCTTATAGCCGTTGTCATCCTTTATCGTCTGGATGAGGAAGCTTACCTCCAGCACGCGACCATGGTAGGCAGACAGCGGATCATCTTTTGCAAGGTCATTAACTATGTCAAAGCAGTCCTCGTCATCTACCGTCGTATTATCTCCAGTGCGTAACGGGTGGGTGAGTGGCGTACGTTCATCACTATGCAGGAGCTGGTAGGTATAGCTGATACTATAGACCCCTCTGGGATCCATTTCTACCCATAGTTTTTGACCATCCGGATCGAACATTACTTCCTTCATAAACCTGGCCGGGTTATAAGCGACCACGTTCTAAGATAGCGGATGGGAGCATCAACCCGCTCTGCCATGCACTATCAAAACAAAAAGGACTGCAAAGCAGTCCCTTATGGTGGTGGCTTAGTAACTAATATTATCTGGTAACAAGCATTGTACTCTTTGTGCGTTCCTGGGCTACGCGGATCTTATCCTGTAATCCCTCAAAGAATTGCCCAAGCAGGTCACTATTTTCACGGCTGATCGGCGTTGAACGCTTAAGCGCTTCCTCAAAGTACCGTTGGGTATTGTCGCAGAAGTCTGTATCATGCGTCATCATCATATTCAGCATACAGTGATTAATGAATACAGTCTTCAGGTTGTCTGCTTCCGTCAAAATAGTATTGTGTCCCTCATAGGCTTCATTGAAGTATAGGTCAAAGCTGCCACCGCCATTTTTCTTGCCATCCAGCTTCATTTTCTTATTGTGCGCAGCCTGGTTGGCGGTGTGTTCCAGCATCTGCGATAGCTGCCCATACAGGATATCCGCAGTCTCAGGATTTTTGAAGCCACCCGTACGCTGATACAGGGCAATCTGATTGAGCGTACTGTTTATGATATCTCTGTTCCAGAGTTGAACCGTCGGTATCTTATAATAAGCGTCAGTCATGCGCGGCGCCAGTTCATTTAAGACCGGACTCAGGTCATGGTCTTCAAACGCCAGTCCTTCGTAAGGTGGGTAGTTGATCACTGAGCGTATCCAGAAGAAATACTTAAAGGCACAGAGCTCAGGGTAATTGAGGTATTCAAAAGGAAGCACATCCTTTGCCTCAAAGTATATCATATTATGCACCGCACTGTTCACTCGTTCCAGGTGATCCAGTACGCCGCCCAGATAAGCTCTGAAGTTAAAGTCCCTGGAGCGCAGCCAGTTGCCATAGAATACCGCGCTGCGGGAGTCTATCTTAAGGATTGAGTCCAGGGATATCCTGAAGTGCGTCGAAAGCGTCTGCAGTTCTGCAAAGGTGATTGACTTCTCCCCGCGGATGCGGCGGTAGGCGCTGTCATGGCTTATTCGCAGCAGGGTAGATATCTCCTCCACCAGCGAGAGGTTTGGCGGTAGCAGGTCCCGGATGTGCTGGAATAGTTCCTGCTGAAGCAGGTCTGACTTTAGCGCCGGGAAGTTGATGGCAGATACAGAGAACATATGTGTGTATGTTTTGGAGGACAAATCCTCATTGCGCTCAAATGTATACGGCGGCTTTTGGGAATGCTAAATAGAAGGTCCCGCTTAACGGTTTAATTAGAATTCCCCGTTAAGCGACTCAATATCCGTGTATTGTATTAGCAAACGCGCAACAATTGCTCCCTCAAAAATTCCCCCATTCCATCCGTATCTATTACCTACTGTGGTGGTACATTCGCAAAGCATTAAAAAGTCTCACCACATCATGCGTTACCTAAAACTTCCGCTGGCGGCAGCCTCACTATGTCTGCTGGCCTCCGGTACTGCTTTTGGCCAGGCCAAAAAGCCCGCTACAAAACCCGCTGCTTCTACCGGTAGCACTTCTACAGCCGGCATCAAGAGGCTCACTTCAGTAGAGGGAATTACAGAATATGAGCTGCCGAACGGTCTTCGCGTACTCCTGTTCCCTGACCAGAGCAAGCCCACCATCACTGTAAATATTACCTATAAGGTAGGCAGCCGTATGGAAGGCTATGGTGAGAGTGGCATGGCGCACCTGTTGGAGCACATGGTATTCAAGGGGTCGCCGAGGCACACTAATATCCCGGCCGAACTAAGCTCACACGGTGCTCAGCCTAATGGTACTACCAATGATGACCGTACCAACTACTTCGAAACGTTCAACGCGACTGACGAGAACCTGAACTGGGCACTTGACCTGGAGGCTGACCGTATGGTCAACTCGTTTATCAGGCAGGAGGACCTGCAAAGCGAGTTCTCGGTAGTGCGCAATGAGTTTGAGCGTGGCGAGAATAACCCTGCCCGTATCCTCAATGAGCGGGTTATGAGCTCAGCCTACCTGTGGCACAACTATGGCAAGAGCACCATCGGCTCCAAGGAAGACATTGAGAAAGTGCCGATCGGCAATCTTCAGGCTTTCTATAAGAAGTACTATCAGCCAGACAATGCTGTGCTGATGGTAGCGGGCAAGATAGACGAGCAAAAGACCCTTGGTCTTATCAACAAGTATTTCGGCCCAATCCCTCGTCCTACCCGCAAGCTTCAGGCCGACTATACTATTGAGCCAGTTCAGGATGGCGAGCGGTCTGTTGTACTTAGCCGCGTAGGCGATGTTCAGGCTGTTGCAGCAGCTTATCACATTCCTGCAGGATCACACAATCATTACCCTGCTATCGATGTGCTGGCTGAAGTGCTGACCAATGAGCCGGAAGGCCGTCTCTACAAGGCGCTTGTGAAGACCGGAAAGGCAGCATCTGCCTATGCTTATGCCGAAGGCAAGCATGATCCGGGCACGATGTACTTCAATGCAGACGTAGCCAAGGAGAAGTCACTTGACAGTGCACGCAGCGCAATGTTTGCTGCTATCGACGATGTTGTAAAGAACCCGCCTACAGAAGCTGAGGTATCGAAGGCCAAGACGAAGCTCCTATCTGACTTTGACAATTTCTTCCGTGATAGCAGAAGGACAGGTCTTCTTATATCTGAATTTATCGCCCAGGGCGACTGGCGTCTTGGTTTCATCTATCGCGATAGCCTGAAGAAGGTTACTCCTGCGGCTGTGGCCAATGTCGCGCGTCTGTATCTGAAGCCATCCAACCGCACTGTAGGTATGTTCATCCCGACCAACATGCCTGACCGTTCGCCTATCCCCGTAAATCCTGACGTAGAAAAGCTGGTTAGAGATTACAAGGGCGGAGAGGCGCTGGCAGCCGGTGAAGCATTTGAGGCAACTCCTGATAATATAGATAAGCGTACTGAAGTATTTGCGCTGACCTCCGGCGCTAAGATCGGTCTCCTCTCCAAGACTACTCGTGGCAACGTTGTAGAAGGTCGAATCACATTGCGTCTTGGCGACGAAGGCAGTATGATGCACAAGACTGCTGTTGCAGATATAACCGCAGACATGCTAATGCGTGGCACACAAAAGCATACACGTGCACAGATCAATGAGGAGCTGGACAAGCTGTCGTCAAAGGTGAATATCAGCGGTCAGGGTCAGAATGTATTCATTACCGTTACAAGCACCAAGCAGAATCTACCTGCGGTACTTGATCTGATCGACGAGATGCTGCATCAGCCAGCATTTCCACAGGATGAATTCAAAGCACTGATTGATGAGAATCTTGTAGGCATCGAGTCTCAGAAGAGCGAGCCAAATGCTATCGCTCCAATTGAGATGCAGCGCCTTACCAATACATTCCCTGCAGGTCACATTCTCTACCCAATGAACTTTGATGAGATGCTCACAGCCTACAAATCTGTAACACTCGAGGATGTAAAGAAGTTCCATGCCGAGTATTACAATGGCTCATCTGCTACCGGTTCTGTAATTGGGGACTTTGACGTGCCAACAGTGAAGCAGCGTCTTAATAAGATGTTTGATAACTGGAGCGCTATCAAGAGCTACACCCGCGTGAGCAACCCATACCATGACATTACACCTAAGAACGTAGAGCTGAAGACACCAGACAAGAAGATGGCCATATTCATGAGCGGTCAGCCAATCAAAATGCGTGATGATAGTCCTGATTACCCTGCACTGCTCATGGGCAACTATATCCTTGGTGGTGGCTTCCTCAACTCGCGTCTTGCTACCCGCATCCGTCAGAAGGAGGGTCTTTCCTATGGTGTAGGTGGTGGTCTGCAGGCATCTTCACTTGATGAGAACAGCACTATCGTTACCCAGGCTATCTACAATCCTGACAACAAATCCAAGCTGGAAGCAGCATGGAAGGAAGAGTTGAACCGCATTGCCAACGAGGGCATTACAGAAGACGAGCTGAAGGACGCAAAAAGCGGCCTGCTTCAGAGTCGCGCTACACAGCGCGCCAACGATGCTGCCCTTGCCAGTGCCATCACTAACAATCTGTTCTTGGGTCGTACAATGCAGTTCAGCAAGAGCATAGACGACAAAATCGCCGCGCTGACTGTTGCTGATGTGAATGCCGCACTGAAGAAGTACCTGAGTGCGGACAAGTTGGTAGTTGTAAAGGCCGGCGACTTCAAAGACGCCAAATAAGAGCCAGTAATTATTGCAATTAAAGCCGGTAGCATCGCTGCCGGCTTTTTTTATTTAAATAACTCGTTCCATAGTCTTATGCTAATTAGAAATAGTTCGAATGGCAAAACATATTACCTGGCCACAACCCAAACCAGGAAGTAAACAATCAAGCAATCCAACGCCGCAGGGCGTCCAACGCGCAAAGCGCAGTCCAACGCGAAGCCTCCAACTACTTCCCTCCATGCCTCCTGTATGCCTCCTGTATACCTCCTCCATACTAACTCCTACTCTGAAGCGTAGAAGTGGATATAAAGAAGATTAAAGTGTGCTTCCGCCCTAAATACAGGCCTATCTAAGGATATACATCCAGAGCATCTTTTGCGTTTCTTCACATGGCAATCAAAACAAACTGACGACAGGATGCCTCGATCTATCTCATTTCTGCTTCTATGCCTGCTCTTTTCTTTAATGGCATTCGCGCAAAAGGCGCAGAAAGCTCAACTGCACTCTCCAGGTGAGCTTTTTCAGATATTGGATAAGTCCAAAATAGTCTATGAGTTCGGCTTGATGGATAGCACCTTTCCATGTGTAGACCGGAGCGAGGTGCTGAATGATAACAATCGTTATCCTTCAAAAGCCCGGGATGGACACAACGGATTTGCTACATACGAGCTTACTAAGAAGGAGGAAGCACTGTTAGATGAAGGCGAAGCACTCTTTACAAACGGTAATTATGAGGGAGCCCGAACGAAGTATATAGCACTTACAAAGCTCAGGCCGGATTACGCGCCGGCTTTTACGTATGTAGGGCAGACCTATGAAAAGTCTGAGCAGTATAGTGAGGCAATAAAATGGGAAGAGCAGGCCGTGCAGGCAAACTTCTACGATTATCTGGCGCATTATTTCCTGGCAGATAATTATGCGGCTATTGGCAACCATAAGCGTGCGGCAGATGAGATCATAATGGCCTCTATCCTTAACCGCAACAATAAGAATATCCGCAGGGCTATGGACCGCATTATGCCCGCTGCAGGATACCGGCACAGGCAGTGGTGCTTTGAGCCACAGGTGCTGCTCTATAGGAAGGGTGACATGAATGTAACAATGAATACGAATCCTGGATGGATGGGCTGGGCAATAGCGAAAGCTGTGTGGAAGTTTGAGCCCGGCTACAGAGAGGCCGCAGGCGGCGCACCTCAGGGACAATACAATATGGCGGAGGACCGCGAATGCCTTATGTGTCTGGCCTTTGCGCTACACATAGACAGTTCACGTTCCTGGAAGAGTGACCCGGCGCTTACTACGCTCAACAAGTCTGTTGAAAACAAGATGTTTGAAGAATATCTCACTTATGAGCTCGTGCTGCCCAAGTTTCCCTTTAGCGTATACCAGCTGTCACGTGATCAGCTGGAAGACCTGAGGAAATATGTACTCGCGGTGCGGATACAGTAATGCAGATTATACAAACAAGACGGATAGTTATGTGAGGAAGACTGAATAGTGTTACCAGGGGTGCTTATCGCCCTTGACGGTAGCGTGCGTACTTACTATGTGATTGCGTTATCGCTCTAATTCCGCTTATTCGGGGACAAAGTCGTTCGTTGCCAGGACGGTCGTGCTATGGGTGGCGTTCTTGTTTCGTATAGTTCGGCAAGAAATTTCTTTTGATGGATATGTACTCTAAAAAGGGATTTTCAAATAGTCACTAACGGCCTGTGTCGCGCTACTTAGAGCGCTCAGATAGACGTTATGAAAGGTGCTTTTGTGTGTAAGATTTATTTGGAAAAGGGGTGCTGAATTTCGTATCTTGAGAGGAATAGAAAAGCAAGATGAATCGCTGATTTATAGCGTGTTATCTTATTTGTTCTCCTGTGTTCTTTGACTTACGGATAGGTGCGGTCCCTATTAGAAATGGCCGTGAATATGACGGCGTTCTACCTGAAGTTCCTGGCATCAGGGAATATCTCCGCCTGTATGATTTTCTGCCGCTTTACCGTTCTTGGATCAGGATTGGATCCATCCTTTTCATCTGCACGTGCCAGGGTGAGCAGCTGTGATTGCTCCTGATCGGATGCCGTCATGTGCTGCAGCAGATGGGAGAGATTGTAGCAGGCTTTTACAATCACATGGGTTACTTCTCCTTCCTTCTGCAATCTGCCTTCCACCATTAGCAGTCTGGAGCGGACAATCTCATTGCGGTACTTGTCAAACACCTTTTTGAATACAACCAGGTTAACCACGCCTGTCTCGTCTTCAAGGGTGATAAAGACAATACCGCTGGCAGTGCCCGGTCTTTGCCGTACAAGTACAAGGCCTGATACCTTCACTATGTCTCCGTCGCTTCGAGGCTCCAGCTCTTTGGATGAAAGCACCCCTAGTGTCTCCAGCTTTGGCCGGATGAAGCTCACCGGGTGCGCCTTTAAGGAAAGGGCAGTACTGCCATAATCATGTACTACATGCTCCGGCAGGGACATGGCTGGCAGGTGAATATCCTGCTCACGGGCATGCTCTGGAGTCTGACCGAGGTACATGCCTGTCAAGCGGTCCTGCAGGGCTGATACTTCCCATAAAGCCTGCCGGCGGTCGAGGCCTATGGAGCGGAAGGCATCTGCATCTGCCAGTCTTTCCAGTACTGGAAGCGTGACTCCTTTATCCATTAATGAAGTGATGCTAGTATAGCTCTGGCCTCTCCCGGCAATCAGTATCTGGAGATCTTCCTCGCTCAGCCCCTTTACCTGCCGGAATCCAAGACGCAGTACACAGTATTCACCCTTTTTCTCTTCAAGGGTATTATGCCACTGCGAATAGTTGATATCAACGGGTCTTACCTCTACGCCATGATTGCGGGCATCTATAACGATCTGGGCCGGCTGGTAAAAACCCATAGGCATACTATTGAGCAGGGCACAGGCAAATACATCAGGGTGATAGCACTTGATATAAGAGGATACATAAACCAGCAAAGCAAAGCTCACAGCATGGCTCTCCGGGAAGCCATAGCTGCCAAAGCCCTCCAGCTGGCGGAATACCCGTTTGGCAAAGTCTTCTTCATAGCCCTTCCTGACCATGCCGTCTATCAGCTTCTTTTCCCAATCACTGACCTTGCCTTTCGCTTTGAATGTTGCCATACTGCGTCGCAGTCCATCTGCCTCAGCAGGCGTAAAGTCTGCAGCAACAATAGCTATCTCCATGGCCTGTTCCTGGAAGAGCGGCACGCCAAGTGTACGTCCAAGGATTTGCTTTAGTTCTTCAGATGGATATTCCACTGGCTCTTCTCCATTACGCCTGCGTAGGTAAGGATGGACCATGTCGCCCTGTATGGGACCGGGGCGTACGATGGCAACTTCTATTACCAGGTCGTAAAAGCACTTAGGCTTAAGGCGCGGTAGCATTGACATCTGTGCACGGCTTTCTATCTGGAAGACGCCAATAGTATCTGCATGGCAGATCATATCATAGACCTTTGGGTCGTCTTCATCCTTCAGGATATTAGCGAGTGTATAGTCCTTGCCATGATGTTGCTTAGCCAGGTCGAAGGCTTTGCGAATGCAGGTAAGCATACCGAGTGCCAGTACATCCACCTTCAGGAAACCGAGTGCTTCGATATCATCCTTGTTCCATTCCACGCAGGTACGGTTCTCCATTCGTGCATTCAGGATAGGGCATAGATCACTGAGCTTACCTTGTGTGATTACGAATCCACCAGTATGCTGTCCCAGCTGACGTGGAAAGCCTTCATACTGCTTTGTAAGCTCCAGTACTTTTCTCAGGTGTGGATCATTAGGGTCAAAGCCATGCTCTGACATACGCTTGCCTTCAAACCATTCGTCTGTGAATTCCCACATGGAAGAGGATAGCTGGTTGATGGCATCTACAGACATGCCCATAGCTTTTCCTACATCCCGTACTGCTCCTTTAGCATGAACCTCCGTGACAGTAGCAACTATGGCTGCTCTTTCACGACCGTATTTGTTGAAGATATATTGCATGACCTCCTCCCGCCGCTCATGCTCAAAGTCTACGTCTATATCCGGCGGTTCATTGCGGGCGTCAGACATGAAGCGGGCAAAGAGCAGATTAAACCTGGAAGGGTCTACTGAGGTAATGCCTAAGCAATAGCAGACAACAGAATTGGCTGCAGAGCCACGGCCCTGACAGAGTATGCCTTTCTTACGAGCGAAGTGAACAAAGTCGTGAACGGTCAGGAAGTAGGAGGCATAATTCCGGCGCTTGATAAACTTTAGCTCCTCAACGATAGAGGTCCTGACCTTAGAGAGGTTAGCGCCTTCGAACTTCTGTTTAGCGCCATCCCAGGAAAGCTTTGTCAGCTCCTGCTGTGGTGTGCGGCCATTGTTAGTTAGCTCTCGCGGATACACATACTTTAGGCTGTCTAAAGAGAATTGGCAGGCCTCTGCGATCTCGTCCGTACGGCGAATCGCATCTGGATAGTCCCGGAAGAGCCGTGTCATTTCCTTAGCTGGCTTCAGGTATCGTTCTGCATTCTGGCACAGTCGAAACCCTGCATTGTATATAGTGCACTTCTCGCGGATACAGGTAAGTATATCCTGCAATTGCCTTCGCTCAGGATCATGGTAGTGCACATCATTTGTAGCTACCATAGGCATGTTCAACTGATGCGCTAACTCATTAAGTCTATATAGCTTCTTGCTGTCATTCCCACTATAAGTACAGATGGCGCTGAGATAAAGGTTGGCTCCCAGCGCTTCTTTGTATTCGTGCATTGCAGTCCTGAAAGCATCATCCAGCTCACAAGAAGCATTGAGTGAATGTGGTGGAACGGCAATAAACTTCAGATCTTTTGCATACTCGTATACGTCGGCTTTGGATAGATAGCATTGCCCTTTTGGGGCCTTTCGATTGCCTCTGGTAAGGAGTGCTGAAAGGCCTGAATAGCTTTCTATATTGGTAGGGTAGGCGAGGAGACTAGGTCCGTCAAGAAGATCCAGCCTGCAGCCCGGTATGAGGCGAATGTTATGCTTCTTCGCAGCTACATGTGCGCGCACAATTCCTGCCAGTGTATTCCTATCAGTAATAGCCAGCGATGTGTATCCTAAGAAAGCAGCATATCCTACCAGTTCCCATGGGTGAGATCCGCCGCGCAGAAAGCTGAAGTTGCTGGTTACCTGTAGCTCTGTGTAAGACATGATCTTAAGTCTGTTCAATCACTATTTCCTTTATTGTTCACGCAAAGAAGCCATGGAGAAACCAGGGAGCGTTCCGGTTGTTATAGCTGCCTAAGCGAAAGAGCCAGTAGCGTGCTCCTTCTTCATCTTCTACGCAGTAGTAATCCCTATACTCCCCTTCACCCAGCCACCATTCACGCTCTATTCGCTCTGGTCCATCTGCTTTACAGATACGATACACTTTGCCCTTGTAAGTGAAGTGGGCGGGAGGATAGTCTGGCAGCTGAACCATTACCTTAATGGGCTCAGGTTCGCTAAGCAGGTGCACAGGCCGCTGCCTGTCAGTAGGCCATTCAGCTGATAAAGGCTCTTGTAATGATCTTGCTTCTCTGATGGAATGCTCAGGCCAGTAGTGCTCTACCGGCAGGTAGCGGTGAATAGCCTGTATGCCTACTTTCCCTGCTATACGATCAAGCAGCTCTGCTACATCTTTATCATGCTCGGCCTTGCCTATCTGCCACAGGTACTCAAGAGAGGCTGCATATTCTTCTACGACTGTAGCCTCCAGTGTAAACAGCTCAAAGCCAAGGTCAGGCTCCATAGTCCCGATCTTCAGGTCAAAGAGCTTGAATAGATGCTCCACATTCCGGGATGCCCTGCTGGTGCCAATCTCTATTTGCTGAATAGCCCCATCAATTCGGTATCCTTTGAATATAGCCTTTCTTACTCCTTTCTCTTCCTTTGTAAGTCGCTCGCATAATGCCTGGAGCAATTGGCACAAGGCTATTTCAATACCTGTAGCTGTACGTATCGGTTCCAGGCAAGGTAGGCGCTCACTATAAGGTTCGACGGGGCATACTGGTATGAGCAGTTCCAGTTCCTGTCCTAATGCCTGATCTATCCGCTGGAGCAGAAGATTGCCAAATCTTCTGCGCAGGGCTGAGCGGGGCATGTGAATAAAGCTGCCGATCTGGTATAGTCCCAGCTTATCCATTCGCTCCAGAATGGCTGTTTCCAGACGGAGTGCTGCAGGAGGTAAGGATAATAGTGCATTAAGTTGTTCACCTGGCCCCACAAAGGCCCTGATCTGTCCGTAGCGGGAGATAGCCCAGGATGCGCCTATGGTATCTGCAATAGCCGCTCGTACATTATAGCCAAATGCCCTGAGCCTGGTTAATATGTCTTTGAGGTAAGCCTGTTCTCCACCCCACAGGTGGGTACAGCCACTGGCATCGAGTATCAGTCCATCTTCTCCATCTACAGCAGCGGCAGGTGTAAAGCGTATACACCATTCGGCAAGTGCAAGCAGAAGTTTATGGGCAAGCTCAGGCTGGTGATCAAATACCTGGAGCTGTGGCAGTATGGCCCTGCAATCAGCCACTACCATGCCGGTAGAGATTCCTTGTACCTGTGCCTTTATGCTTACCGCCTTCACTACCGCCCTCCCATGCTCAGGAGCAGCCAGTACAAAGGGTGCGTCCCTTAGCTCCGGCTTTCTTCGGATGTGCCAATCAGTAGTAAGATGGCGAAACCATATGGCCACATAGCGCTTTGACATGTTATGCAGTTTTAAGAAGGCTATGCCTGCTTACAGCTGGTGTGAAAAGTGGTATTAGCTTAAAGCCTTCTGTGGTCCATACTACGTGCCAGCTGCAAGGCTTACCATTGCGCACGCGTTGCAGGTGCACATGCCATTTAGGAAAACCAACACCAGGCAGGCCTTCCTCAAGCATGCTTGCCAGGGGGCTGATCTTCCAGCGTGTGAAAAAGGCAGTTGTGTTTTCAGTCCTTGGCCTGTACCTATGGATGAAGCCAGTAAGATGGCTCCTTTCTACAGCCAACTGTAGTCTCCTGGATTCTGTAAAGCTGACCTCCTTTAGCTCTCCGACTACTGCTGCCAGTGCATTGCATTTAAGTGCTTCCTCGATAGCCCAGAGGGCATCCTTCTCCCTGTGTACATCTATAAATGTTATGCGCTCAGGCGATAGACCAAATGCCCTTAATGCAGGAGGGAAAATGGTGCGCCTTGTGCTGATCCATAAGCAGGTGCCCTGGGCTTGCATGAGGCAATGCAAAAGCCCTGAAATGAAGCCGGTAGTAGCAGCAGCAGCTTCAGGCCCTGAGCTCAGTAACTCATGTATAGCGCCTGTGGGAAAGCACTTATCAGGAAAGGCATGCTCTATGATCCCCAGGCCTGTTTGTATCCGCTGCTCTTCAGCTACAGTACTATAGCCCTGCAAAGTCTGAATCTCCTTCTGGAGCTGTTGAATGATATCAGTCTTAGCAGGCAATAGCTTCATGGCAATATAATACTATTGTTACCATAAGTAACATAATATTGATGCCAATAGTACCAATAATGCCAGATTCTGTGGAAAGTTTTTTTCCACAACAGTAGTCAGGCAGTGCCTAACACGTCACATCCCTGCGTTCGGCTGAAGCAGACTCACACGGTTCTTTTCGGTATCCTCAAAGGAGATCCAGAGACCTACACCCGGGATCATCATAGGTTCCATGCTAATACCGCCAGTTTCATTCATAGCGCCAAGTATCTTCCCTCCGCTTGCTTCCACTGCTTTCATAGCAGCCTTTATATCCTCAACAGATATAACTACAGATGGAGCATGTGAAAGAGGGTCTTCTGATTTTTGATAGAAGCCACCATTAATAGTGCCTGGTGTTTTTATCATTCCCTTCTCGTCGGTGTCAGTTGTGTGCGCCACTACATAGTCGCCCATTTCAGCGCCCAGTTGCTGCATCTTCCAGCCAAAGGCAGATTCATAGAACTTCTTCATGCGCTCATTATCGTAATAGCCCATTTCAAAGTGAACGACGGGGTTGTTAGCCATAGGAGATTGTTTTTAGAAGGTGATAATTGGATGCGATAAAATTAGTACGTGACTGTAACTGATAAGCTGGTTTGTTAGTATCCCGCCATTTGATTTGTGGGCACGTTGGCTATGCCGGTAAGGGTTTGCTCACTACAGTGACCCAAGTTAGAGACTTGCTGTCTTCCTGCATTAGGTCAGTTGCAGTTACATTTCAGATACCACTTTAGACCATGGAAAGACTATAGTTAGTATAAGGTTAGTTCGGAGTATGTGTGGAGTATGTGTAGGGTATGTGTAGAGTATGTGTGGAGTAACCCGGTCCTTTATGGCGGGTCATCAACCTATGAATGTTCAAATACCCGGAACCTATTCCTTATACCACGCAGGACCACAGGAAGATTCATAGAAGGTACAGTACGTACCTCTCCGAATCTTCTCCCAACTTCCCGGTATGTTCCTGGTAACTATCGTAAGCGCCTGGCAGTCAATGAGCGACACTATAGCCCTTCGCTTAGCTCCAGCCAGCGCATTTCTTTTTCTTCTAAGAGCTCTGTTACCTCAGTGATACGGGCTGTAAGAGCCTGTAGCTCGTCGTAGGGTAGGGTGCCGGTGCTCATCTTCGCTACTATACTTTGCTTTTCTGCCTCAAGGGCTGGAATGTCCTTTTCGAGCGCTTCGAACTCACGTTGTTCTTTATAGGATAGCTTTTTCGGCTTATTAGATTGGGTGGTGGCAGTTGCGGGCGTAGGGTTAGTACTAGTCGAGGCTTTGGGGGCCTCAGTGTTTGCTGTGCGCTCGAGGGACTCCTGTTCTTTCTGCCAGATGCGGTATAGCGAATAGTTGCCAGGAAAGTCACGGACTTCGCCATTGCCTTCGAAGACAAGAAGGTGGTCTACAAGGCGGTCCATGAAGTAGCGGTCGTGGGAGACTATGACCAGGCAGCCCGGGTAGTCGCTAAGGAAGTTCTCCAGTACTGCAAGGGTGGCCAGGTCAAGGTCGTTGGTTGGCTCATCGAGTATAAGGAAGTTGGGATTCTTGAAGAGAACTGCCAGGAGCTGGAGGCGCTTCTTTTCTCCGCCGCTCAGGGCTGACAGATATGTGTATTGCTGCTCTGGAGTGAAGAGGAAAGTCTCGAGGAACTGGGCAGCGCTCAGACTTTTGCCATTGGCAAGGGGGAAGTTTTCAGCAATGTTCTTCACGTATTCTATCATCCGCATGTCTTCCTTTATCTCGAGGCCGGATTGAGAGAAGTTGCCGAATACTATCGTGTCACCAATATTGATCTTGCCGCTGTCCTGGGCTTCTTCTCCAAGCAGCATTCTTAAGAAGGTGCTCTTACCAGCTCCGTTCTTGCCTATAATGCCGACGCGCTCGCCTTTCTTAAAGGTGTAATCGAAGCCTTTGAGGATGACCTTATCGCCGTAACTCTTATAGACCTTCTTTAGCTCTGCTACCTTACCGCCAAGGCGGTTCATCTTCATCTGTAGCTCTACCTTGTTGTCCTCTATCTTTTGCTTTGCCCGGCTTTCAACTTCGTAGAAGTTCTGCTCTCGGCTACGGCTCTTTGTGGTGCGGGCCTTTGGCTGCTTGCGCATCCATTCCAGTTCCTTGCGATATATGTTGCGGGCTTTGTCTATAGAGGCTGCATGGTTTTCTATGCGGGCTGCCTTTTGCTCAAGGTAGGTCTCATAGTCGCCATGGTAGGTGTAGAGGGTTGAGCCATCCAACTCCCAAATGTCTTCACATACACTATCGAGGAAGTAGCGGTCGTGGGTGACCAAGAGCAGCGTGACCTTTTCCTGATTGAGGTAGTGCTCGAGCCATTCTACCATGGCTACATCAAGGTGGTTGGTAGGCTCATCCATGATGAGGAGGACATGCTTGTGCTCGAAGCCAATGTCAATTAGCGTCTGAGCGAGGGCTACCCGTTTACGTTGTCCGCCGGACAGCGTTTTTACCTGCTGGTCAAGGTGATGGATATTGAGCTTACCCAGTATCTGCTTCACCTTAGCATCGAAATCCCAGGCTCCCAGCTCGTCCATCTTAATGATAGCCTGGCCTAGTGCATGCTCATCTTCCAGTTCGGACACACGCTCATATTCTTTGATCGCATTGATGACCGGATGGTTGTAGTGGAAGATGTTTTCCAGCACGCTGAGGTCTTCCTGAAATTGGGGTTCCTGTTCGAAAAGAGCGACAGTTACATCCTTATTGATCCAGACTGTTCCGCTATCGGGGACCTCCTTGCCAGAGAGAATCTTTAGCAGGGTGCTCTTGCCGGAACCGTTCTTGGCAACAAGGGAGATCTTATCTCCTTCTGATATATGAAAGGTGATGTTCTGGAATAAAGGCTTAATGCCGTAGGACTTGGAAATCTTCTCAACAGAAACGTAGTGCATCGGGCGGCAAAGTTCGCAGAAAGCTGCCGGGAGTGAGCAATGAATTCAGGATACAGAGTAATGACAGTTCCTGCCGCTATGCCCATTTAATCCCCATTATCTCCTACGTGTTTTGCATTTCTCCCGAAAAAATTCATTCTTTACCTTCCAACCTACAATTATTAAGCTACAACATGATCATAGGCGTTCTTAAGGAAGCAGCACCCGAAACCCGCGTATCGCTCACGCCAGAAGTTGTGCAGGCCCTGACCAAGATGAATGTAACTATATGGGTTGCACATGGAGCAGGCGAGCAGGCATACTATCCGGACGCAGACTATGAGAAGGCAGGAGCAAAGCTGGTAGATGCTTCAGCAATGGGTGATGCAGATCTGTTGTTGACCATACAGCCTCAGAATGTACCTACGAACCTGAAGCAGAATGCAGTAATAATGGGTGTTTTTCAGCCACTCTTCAACCAGGCGCAGATGCAGCAATGGGCGCAGAAGGGCCTGACGGTTTTCTCGCTCGATACCATTCCGCGAACCACGCGTGCGCAGAGCATGGATGTGCTTTCGTCGCAGGCAAATATTGCTGGCTATAAGGCTGTATTGCTTGCTGCAACCCAGTATTGCAGGTACTTCCCGATGTTTATGACAGCTGCAGGAAGTATTCCTCCTGCCAAGGTGGTAATACTTGGTGCTGGCGTAGCTGGACTGCAGGCTATTGCAACAGCTAAGCGCTTAGGCGCTGTGGTTGAGGTGTCTGATACACGACCGGCAGTGAAGGAGGAGGTGATGAGCCTTGGGGCAAAGTTTATAGAGGTGGAAGGTGCTGCGGATGCAAGCAAAGCCGGGGGCTATGCGGTGGAGCAAAGTGAGGAGTTTCAACAGCGGCAGAAAGCAAGGCTTGCAGAGAGCATAAAGAAGAGTGACATCGTTATCTCTACTGCACAGATACCGGGCAGGAAGGCGCCAATCCTGTTGACGAGGGAAATGGTGGAGAGTATGCGGCCGGGCTCAGTGATAGTGGACCTAGCGTCCTCTACGGGTGGTAATACTGAGGTGACCAAAGACAATGAGATCGTGCGCCACGGAGGTGTAACGATCATAGGTAACAGCGCATTAGCAGCTACTGCCCCGGCTGATGCCAGTAAGGTTTACGCTAAGAACGTGCTGAACTTCCTTAAGCTGATCGTGGATAAGGAGGGTGGTATTAACCTCAACTTTGAAGACGACATTGTTAAGGGTACAGCTATTGCTCACGGTGGGCAGATCGTCAATGAGCGGGTAATGCAGCTGCTGTCAGCGCCGCAAACGGCGTAAGTGTTTCGAGTAATCTTCTAATTCTCTATTTCAATACTCAAGAGCTATGCAAGAGCTATATGCTTTCTTTCTGAGACACTATGATCTCATCACTATTGTTATACTATCGATCTTCCTTGGGATAGAAGTAATATCTCGGGTGCCAAGTGTGCTGCATACGCCACTTATGAGTGGTGCGAATGCGATACATGGGGTAGTAATTATCGGTGCTATTATTGTGATGGGCTCGGCGCCGTCGGATGATTATTTCGCTTTGGCATTAGGCTTCCTGGCAGTAGTACTAGGGACTCTAAATGTGGTGGGTGGTTTTGTAGTTACCGACCGAATGCTTGAAATGTTTGGAAAGAAGCGTCCCAAGAAATAATCTCTTTTAATCGTTTTAGCAATCGTCTAATACTGCACACAACATTCTTCAATGAACGAAGTCCTTTCTCAATATCTGACTGAGCAATTCTTCCTAAGGCTCAGCTATCTGATAGGTTCTGTCACTTTTATACTTGGTCTGAAGATGCTTTCGCATCCGGAGTCTGCGCGTAAGGGCAACCTTGTGGCTGCGGCCGGTATGACTGTAGCTATCCTTGGAACCATATTCCTTTACAGGGACTCGAACATGGATAAGCTGCATAATCACCTCTGGATATTTGCAGGTCTGGCGGTTGGTGGGGTAGTGGGGACATTTGCAGCAAAGAAGGTGCAAATGACAGCAATGCCAGAGATGGTGAGCCTGTTTAATGGTATGGGTGGTGCTTGTGCTATGCTCATTTCTATAGTGGAGTACCATCATAATCCCTATGCATCGGGTGGCTTATTGCTGATTATCATGCTTGGTATGATCATAGGCACTGTGTCGTTTGCGGGGTCTATGATAGCGTGGGGTAAGTTGGCGGGGAAGATCAATGACCGCACTATTCCCGCCGCCCAGATGATCAACTTTGCCCTGTTTGCCGGTATCATAGTTCTTTCGATCCTGCTGATAGGTGGTTATGTCGATATGCCTGCGATCTTCTATGGAGTGCTCGCACTGGCTGCTATCTATGGCATTCTCTTCGTTATGCCTATTGGTGGCGCCGATATGCCTGTAGTCATTTCCCTGCTCAACTCATTCACAGGTGTGGCAGCAGCATTTGGTGGCTTCTTGTACAATAATCCTGTGATGCTGACCGGCGGTATACTGGTAGGTTCTGCCGGCACTATTCTTACCATCCTGATGTGTAAGGCGATGAACCGTTCGCTTAAGAATGTGCTTATTGGATCTTTTGGTGGCCAGCAGACTTCAGCAGGTGGTGGTGTAGTAAGTGAGAGTGGCGGACACTACAAGGAGATATCGATGAATGATACGGCGACACTTATGGCTTATGCCAGTAAGGTGATCATTATTCCTGGCTATGGATTAGCAGTCGCGCAGGCTCAGCATATAACCCATGAATTGGAGAAAGTGCTTGAAGAGAAGGGTGTGGAAGTTGGGTATGGCATTCACCCTGTAGCGGGTCGTATGCCGGGGCACATGAACGTCCTGCTGGCAGAAGCAGATGTACCTTACGAGAAGCTGTTGGAGATGGAAGATGCTAATGACCAGATGGGGGGTACCTCGGTAGCGCTGATACTTGGTGCGAACGACGTAGTGAATCCGGCAGCAAAGGAAGATCCATCTTCACCGATCTACGGCATGCCTATTCTTGAAGTAGAGCAGGCTGATCATGTGATCGTGAATAAGCGCTCAATGAAGCCGGGTTATGCTGGTATTGAGAATGGGCTGTTCTTCAGGCCTAAGACATCTATGCTCTTTGGGGATGCAAAGAAGGTGCTACAGGAACTGGTATCGGAGCTGAAGGCTATGTAAGATCAGTTGTCTTCCTCTCTCCGAAAGGAGTCCATCATTAATTGCAGCCGGTCAGTAGGAGTCGTCGGTTTGTTGTGGTTGTCCGGATCGCTGTCGTGTTCAAGACTCCAGCCATCCCATTCATCTGAGTAGCCGTAGCCATGATACGCCCAGTGCCAGCCCCAGTCTTCAAAGATGGAGATGCAATCGCGTAGATAGTTATAGGAACTGCTATCGGGTGCCCACCGCACACTACTGAACTCGCCTACATAGATAGTTGCATTATGCTGCAACTGCCATGTGCGAATAGGTGCCAGATACTGCCGTAGTGCATTCTTATCCCAATAGCGTCCCATTATCGAGCCCGGGTAACGGACGCCACCAGACAAGCCAAAGATGCCCTGGTGTGTAAAGACAGCTGGTTCATACATGTGGAAGCTGTATACGGTGTTAGGGACATCATGCAAAGTCGCAAATCCACGTAAAGCATCAGGCGAGCCTCCGGGAGCTCCTTCTATAATGATATGTCGCGTGGGGTCTATAGCAATGATATCTTTCGCTGTTTGCTGTGCGAGTTGCTGCCAATCAGAAAGGTGACCTGGCAGAAATCCCTCAATAGGTTCGTTAGCGAGGTCATAGCCCCATATTGCCGGTTTCCCTTTCAGGTCTGTGGCAATCTCTTTCCACAGGCCCCGAAAAGCGTTTTGGGTAAGACTATCATTAAATATGCGGTGCTCCTGACCCACTCGTTCCAGCAGCCTGCCACCGGGGAGCGAGTGCAAGTCTACTACCACCTTCAACCCAAGCGAGTCGCAAAGAGGAAGTAATAAACGCATGTAGGTGATGCTTTCATGTAGCCAGCTACGGTAATTGTCAAGGCCGCCCCTGTTGCTAGGGACGTCAGTAAAGCCATTCCATAACTGCCAGCGTATGTGGTTTGCCCCCCAGGATGCAATGGTATGCAGATCGCCGGCAGTCACATTTGCAGATACATTCAGGCCTCTAAGAACCCGACGGCCAGGAGGAGGCTGCATAGTATCTAAGTGAGCAGAGACGCCAGGTTGAGGTGACTGCCTGTATATCTCTACATTGTCGAAATATGCTTCGCCTCCTACCTCTTCAAGGCCTAGCATAAGGATACATGAAGTCGCTTCTGGGGGCACATATGCTGTGAAGCCTCCTTTCTGCCACGGGATATCTCCTTCGGGGATATTAAGCTGAGGATATCCCTCTCCATTGGGTGTTGAGATATGCAGGGCAACCTTTACGCCCTTATAGGATGCTTTTCTGCCAGTAATATTCCGCGCGGAAAGGTCGAGGCGTACCAGGAGCTTTTGATTTCTTACCTCTTCCAATGGAAGACTCTTCCTAAGCATTCGGGTTTTTCCATCGGAATAAGCTCTTAGGATTGGCTGGCCGGCACTATCTCTGATTATCCTGATCCACTTTTTTCGTAGGCGGTTATCCCATTCCCTAAGTTCCCTTTTGCTGCTGAACGAGGCATAGAATATTCTCGTGTACGATGAAGGTGCATGCCGAGAATCTGCCTGAGCAAAACTGGTATGGATTAATGCAGTAATGAGCAGTAATAAGGCACAGAATACCAGGAGCACATACTTCATATGCGCAAAGGAAAATGACCGAAAGAAGATTCTCGAAAGAAAATTTGCCAAAAAACATTCACCCCCTTACTTTTGCCTTCCCTCAAACGAGAGGGCTGAGGTTCTTCACTTTACTGCAGTAAAAAATTAAGCCGCTTTAGCTCAGCTGGTAGAGCAACTGATTTGTAATCAGTAGGTCGCTGGTTCGATTCCGGCAAGCGGCTCTATTCAGGGAAGAGGTTAAGGATAAAAGAGATTTTGCTCCCTTTTACACTTATCCTCTTTCCTGATGACCAAGGGCAGTTGGCCGAGTGGTTAAAGGCGACAGACTGTAAATCTGTTCACTCACGTGTACGGAGGTTCGAATCCTTCACTGCCCACAAGTTTACGTAAATGATTGGCCACAGCTTTCCACAGTTGTAACGACGGCTAGTTTACAAAAGCGGGAGTAGCTCAGTTGGTAGAGCGATAGCCTTCCAAGCTATAGGTCGCGGGTTCGAGCCTCGTCTCCCGCTCTCTTTGAAAATGTGCAAAATGTGATTGAATGTGATGAAATGTGAATGAATCCTCAGCCACATTAGCACATTTCCCACATGTTCCACATTCAGAAGATTGCTGTTGTAGCTCAGTGGTAGAGCACTTCCTTGGTAAGGAAGAGGTCGGCAGTTCAATCCTGCTCAACAGCTCAAACGACCCTTGTGGTCAAGCCTTTTAGGAAGCGCCTCAAAGCCGTTTCCTATTTTTTTGACTTGCACTTTGAGAAGGTAAATACCTTACTTTTGCGCACGCTAAAAAGAAATTTTTACAAAAGAAACCACTTTTTAAACTCAATTCAAAATGGCAAAAGAGACGTTCAAGCGGGAGAAACCGCACGTAAACATCGGCACCATCGGCCACGTGGACCACGGTAAGACCACGCTGACGGCTGCCATCACAACAATCCTGGCTAACAAGGGTTTGGCTGAAAAGAAGGGTTATGATGAAATCGATGCTGCTCCAGAAGAAAAGGAGCGTGGTATCACCATCAACACCGCTCACGTTGAGTATCAGACAGCTAACCGCCACTACGCGCACGTTGACTGCCCTGGCCACGCTGACTATGTAAAGAACATGATCACTGGTGCTGCCCAGATGGACGGCGCTATCCTCGTAGTTGCTGCTACAGACGGTCCAATGCCTCAGACTAAGGAGCACATCCTCCTTGCTCGTCAGGTAGGTGTACCTCGTATCGTTGTGTTCATGAACAAGGTTGACCTTGTGGAAGACCCTGAGCTTCTGGAACTGGTTGAGCTTGAAATCCGTGAGCTTCTTTCTAAGTATGAATATGATGGCGATAACACGCCAATTATCCAGGGTTCTGCTACCGGCGCTCTTGCCGGCGAAGCTAAGTGGGTTGAGAAGATCGACGAGTTGATGGACGCAGTTGACTCGTACATTCCACTGCCTCCTCGTCCAATCGATCAGGCGTTCCTGATGTCTGTAGAAGACGTGTTCACTATCACTGGTCGTGGTACTGTAGCTACAGGCCGTATCGAGCGTGGTGTGATCAAGGTGGGTGACAACGTAGAAATCGTAGGTTTCAACGATGCTCCTCTTACTTCTACCTGCACAGGTGTAGAAATGTTCAAGAAGCTTCTTGACCGTGGTGAGGCTGGTGACAACGCTGGTCTGCTCCTGCGCGGTATTGAAAAGAAGGATATCCGTCGTGGTATGGTTATCTGCGCTCCGAAGAGCATTACTCCGCACACTGACTTCCGCGGTGAGGTTTACGTACTTTCTAAGGAAGAAGGTGGCCGTCACACGCCATTCTTCCAGAAGTATCGCCCTCAGTTCTATTTCCGTACTACAGACGTAACTGGCGAGTGCCAGCTTCCTGAAGGCGTTGAAATGGTTATGCCTGGTGATAACGTAAATCTGCTGGTTAAGCTCATCGCTCCTATCGCGATGGAGAAGGGCCTGAAGTTCGCCATCCGTGAAGGTGGTCGTACAGTAGGTGCAGGTCAGGTAACTGAGATACTGAAATAAGCCAGTCAGCTTAACATTCAATTAAAAAAGAGCCGTCATTGCGACGGCTCTTTTTTTACTTTGCCTAATCCGTTAACAACCCTGTAACGGCTTATCAAGGACCAATACCTATGAAACCCTTTACCCTGCGCCCGCTAGCACTGTTCCTACCATTTCTCATGGCTCTCAGTGCCACTGCCCAGCCTAAGCTAGACACTTCCTTTAATGCAAAAGGGTATAAAATAGTGACTGGAAATAAGAGTATTGAATTTGGTGGTCTAAAGGCCGTTACAGCAAAAGATGGTAGCGTATTTATTGCAGGGTACAGAACTGTCGACAGCCTTTCGGTACTAAAACTTCTGCCTGGTGGAGCCGTTGATGCGTCTTTTGGCGCCGGAGGATATAGTTCTACGTACATAGGTGGATTGCAGGTCTCTCCTTGGAAGCTGGATATTGTGCTTCAGCGGGATAAGAAGATCATAGTGATGGCTGCCGGCCAGCGTGTAACCACGCCTATAAACAATACAGAAACATCTATTGTTCTTCTTCGTCTTAACACAAACGGGTCTCGTGACTTTTCTTTCAATGGTACAGGGCTTCTTATAGATCGTCCCAACTTGGCATATCAGTTTACTCCTCTTGCAATTGCACTCGATACCGCAGATAAGGCTGATAAGATATATGTATCCTCGCTGGCAGTTGAGACTGGTAACGCTAGCTGCCCTCTGGGATATGGTCAGTGGTGCATAAGCAAGTACAGTGCTAATGGCACACGTGACCTCGGTTTCAACAATAGCGGCTTTATCATCGAATCATCATCCTATATCAGAAATGGCCTGACAAAGACGCCGATGGCAATGGTCCTCGCGCTCAAGGTATTGGCTGGAGGAAAGCTTCTTGCTGCTGGCTCCTACAATGCCATTGACTCAGCATTCTTTATGTTCAGGATGAATGCCAACGGTTCTATGGATAATACATTCGGCAGCGCCGGACGCATCTATCGCCCTTGCACAAACTTCCAGACGGGTGCATTTATGGCCATGAGCGCTAATATACTTAGCGACGAGTCAGTAGTTTTCTCTACTCACAGTGATAAATACAGCAGCAAATACGACTCGAGCATACTCTATGCGGTGAAGTGCAACAAGGATGGTAGCAGTGCAACTGGTTTCGGTACTAAAGGGACACTGGTAACGTCTTATAGAACAGAAGGTCGCCATCAACTCACAATAGACAGCGCAGACCGCATCCTCCTTAGCTGGAACCAATCATCTTCCGGTACTCAGTCAATGCACTTCCGCTGCTTCACCGGCAATGGCGCTCCTGATGCATCCTTTGCTGCTGGTGGTAATTATATTATCCAGCCAATAATCCGGGACAGCGCTTTATATGCGGCTGTTTATGATGCAGTATGGGCAACGGACAATAAGTCCTTCTACATACTTCAGCGTCGCTACGACGCAAGTTCATATGCACACATCGGGGTTTACAAATACAAGTTTGGATCAAAAGCAGCACTAACTGCGACTACTGTAAGTGTACCTGAAATTATCGCCGATGTATATCCTCAGCCCGCAACGGACGAGCTAAATATCAGGTTGTCAGGAATAAAGCAGGCTTCCGTTAACCTCGTAAATATCCAGGGACAGAGTGTACGGAGAATGGACGGATTGAAAGATGGAGTTACATTAATTGATGTAAGCCCGCTCGCCCGCGGTCTTTATTTCCTACAGGTTCGCGATATCAATGGTGCAACACAGGGCCGGCAGGTAGTGGTCCAGTAGCGTTTTAGCGGATTAAAACTGCTTCTTAAAGGTTGGACATTACATATGCCCGTACCAGCGCGCCCTGTTCGTCAGTAAGTCTGGCCTTCTTGATCATCGGAGGTAGTACACTTTCCCACCTCTCACGGCTTTTTTCGGCGGGGGTAAACAGCTTATGACACTTACCGCAACTGGCGGTGTAAATTGTCTTCCCTTCAGCTACCTGAGCCGATGAATAATGTGTATCCTCCTTTGTAGTAGCTGGCAAGTTGGCTGTTGTACTCTTCCCGGTTTTTGGAGAGCATTCTACCATTGCTATTGAGCCAAGTATTAATGCTGAGAGGGCAAAGGACTTCTGAAATCGCATGAGCTGAAGAGTGTTTGCAAATGTGTAGCGGCGAAAATAATGTACTCCGCGCCAATCAGTGCTAAATGTCATAGGGGAGTAATCCCTATGATGTTCATTGACTAAGTTGAAAGTTAGCTAACGGATTTAGGAAATTGGTTGTCTTTAAGATTTGTCACCTCATTTGGGTTATCACTTAGCTGAGTTTATTTGGGTGGAAGCCTCAGTTTTTTGAATACTTACTCGATTGTCCATAATTTAAGTCAACGAATTGCTTTCTTTGAGTTGAGTGTTTGCAAACTGTTATTGCGATGTGCTTTTCAGTGGAAGAGCTATATAATTATTTGATACTTACAATATTGGCGGTTACATTCACGGCTAAATAGATCAGGCGCACAAAAACTATAGTACCATATGAAAAAGACCTTTATCCTCCTGACATTACTGCTGACGACATTGCTGACATCAGCGCAGACAACGCTGCTTAGTGAAAGCTTTAATGTTACCAGTACAACCAGCACGTTTCCAACGGGCTGGTCTGTAACATCAACAGGCACGACAAATGGCTGTTGGGGCACGACCTGGAATCAGGTTCCAAGCGGTGGCTTTGTTTGTGCGTCTACAGGTCCCGCCCCCAATCCTACAGCTCATAGTGGCACGGGTATGGCTGGATTTAATAGCTGGGACATCCGGCAATATAGTATCTCAGAATTAGTGACGCCTGCGTTGAATTTTTCGGGACCAGGCACTAATTATCTTAGCATGTGGGTGTACAACTATGCGGGTTTTTATCTTCACGATAGCATAAGAGTGTTTGTAAATACCTCGCCCACTGTAGCGGGTAGCACAATGCTCTTTGCATTTGATCCGGTTTATAACCCCTCTCCTACAGGTTGGACACAATATTCCATCCAGATACCTACCAGCTATAATGGTAGTACTAACTATATCATATTCCGGGGGTACTCTGATTACGGCTATGACGTCTTTTTCGATGATGTCGAGGTTACCCACTATCCTCCTACGCCATGTACCGGCACACCGTTAGCACCTACTATTAATAATACACCAATAGCCGCAGCAACCCCTCTTTGTACTGGTGCTTCTCCCACGCTTAATGCGACGGATCCTAATTTCCCTACGATAAGCAATATCACCTATCAGTGGGAATCGGCGCCTGCTGCAACGGGTCCTTGGACCCCTGTCTCATCTGGTACAGGTGCCACTACCTTATCTTATAACACTGGGGCACTAACTACGAGCACTTATTTCCGTATGGTTTCTACGTGCGGCGGTAGCGGCCTTAAGGCAAACAGTTCAGCTTACCTTGTACCAATTGGGGCACCGCAGCCGAGTACCATTACAGGTAGCACTAGTTTCTGTCCTGGTGATCCTGCCACCTATTCCGTTACCAACGTCAGCGGTACAAGTTACACCTGGACACTGCCGGCCGGTTGGTCAGGATCATCTACGTCAAATTCTATTACAGTTACACCAGGTAGTACATCCGGCTCAGTGTCTGTGACAGCTACTACAACGTGTGGTACTTCTATTGCTCGATCTCTTGCAGTAGTTCCTGGCAGTGCGCCAACCGCACCAGCTACAATTACCGGCAATAACTCGCCATGTCTTAATTCAGCCCAGACCTACAGCATTTCACCAGTTACTGGTGCTACATCCTACAGCTGGTCCGTGCCAACAGGTTGGAGCATTTCTTCAGGTGCAACGGGCACCACCTTGAGTACAACGACAAGCTCATCGAGTGGTAACATCGTGGTGAGCGCCATTAATGGGTGCGGAAGTAGCAGCAAATCTATGGCTGTAAATGTGGTCACTACATTGTCTAGTCCTGGTACTATCACGGGTCCAACTGCCACATGTGCTGGCGGGCTTTACACTTACACCATCAACGCTGTTCCTGGCGCTACTTCCTATCAGTGGACCTTGCCAAGTGGCTGGAGCGGAACAAACACGGGAACTTCAATACAGGTGTACCCTGGCTCAAGTGGAGGCACGATATCCGTCACAGCGTACTCTCCATGCGCCACGTCACCGTCGGCTTCATTGACGGCTTCAGTTTCGGCATCGGTTCAGCCGCTGGTTACTATTTCCACTTCTACAACGCAAATATGCCAGTCACTGCCGGTCACTTTCACAGCTACTCCAACAAACGGGGGCACAGCGCCTACTTATATATGGACCAAGAATGGCAATAAGGTGCTGGCCACAGGTAACACTTACTTGGACAATAGCCTATACACTGGTGATGTTATTGGTGTAACTATGGTATCAAATGCAGCCTGTCGAACATCTGACAGCGTTCTCGCCTCTCCGCTTACACTTTCGGTGACACCTTTGGCTGTCCCTGGCATTAGCATAACGAGCAATCCCGTCATCACAATCTGCTCAGGCACTAATGTGACGTTCAATACAAATATTACAGGCGGAGGCAACTCGCCATCTTACCAATGGTACATCAATAGTATTCCTATAGGAACAATTAGTTCTACCTACACGACCAATGCATTGAATAATAATGATACGGTCAGTGTTCGCTTGGCTACATCGGCAGCTTGTTCTTCAAGTGCCTACGGTTATTCCAATAGAGTTGTCGCCAAGGTAAACCCACTGGTCGTTCCCTCTGTAACGGTTACTGCTACAGCAACTACGCCTATGGCTGGTCTACCTATAACCTTCACTGCAACCTACAGTGGTGGCGGCCCTACACCTGACTTCCAGTGGATCATCAACAACGTAGATGTGCTCGGAGCCAGGGGCTCGACCTTTACTACTTCTTCACTCGTTCCTGGCGACCGTGTGACGGTACGAATGCAGAGCTACGACCCCTGTGCTAATCCGGGAGTAATTACTGCCGCTGAGCTTGAGATGCGCAGTGCCACGAGTGTTGCAGGTCATAGCAATTGGGAAGGCAGTGTCACGCTTTATCCAAACCCTACTGCCGGCAACTTAACAGTTGGTGCTACTTGGGACGCAGCCCATATAGGTAAGCGCGTAAGCATAGATGTCTTTAATCTGCTGGGGCAGTCCGTTTACCATAGCGAGGTGGTTCCTGATAAGAGTCAGTGGCACTATGATGTAAAGCTCCAGGAAGGCACACCTGACGGACACTACACGGTTCGCCTTAGCTCTGCAGATGGCATGAGGGCAAATGGACAGATCATACTTAAGCATTGATTCCTTTTTGACCTAACTGAAATCCCGGCCTCACAGCCGGGATTTTTGTTGTCAGTATCTCTGTGCAGACAATACCGCTTTCGATAGCTTTACCACTCATGACCGCAAAGGGCTTGCTCAATACACTGGATGCTTTTGCTGCAAAAGCTCAGCTAAGCCTTACAGGTGAGCGCCCGGGCCTCTCCATCTTTCTTTTTCATGGAATCTTCGAGGATGATAGTGCTCCTGACAATAGCCCCATATTCCCGCAGGAGCGTATGACAGTGCAGTTATTCCGACAATTCGTCGACTACTTCTCTAACCTCGGCTACAACTTTCTGAGCCCGGGGCAATTAACCACAGAAGAGCTCGATGCGAGGGAGAATTACGCCCTCATCACCTTCGATGATGGCTACTACAACAACACCTTTATACTCGATGTACTAAAGGAGTACAGCGCCCCGGCCCTGATATTTATCTCCACAGCCTACTTGCGGGAGCAAAAGTCTTTCTGGTCAGACGTCCTTTATCGTGAGCGCAAAAAGCGCGGCGCAACAGATGATCAAATACTGCAGGAGATCATAGGGCTAAAGCATAAGAAGGTGACAGAGATATTCAGGCAGCTGGAGACATCCTTTGGCCAACAGAGTATAAAGCCGATTGATGATACAGATCGCCCACTCACACCGTCAGAGCTGACAGAGCTAGCCAGGCATCCATATGTTTATATAGGTAATCATACCCATCAGCATGAGGTGCTTACTAATCTCACACCTGAGGAAGTCAGGGCGGAGATAGCTATATCACAGCAATTATTGGAGGAGTGGATAGGCTATACACCTGACTGGATATCCTACCCAAACGGCAGTTACAACGATACTGTTCTCTCGGTTTCAGAACATGCTGGTTTTAAGGCAGGCATCACTACAGTGCAGCAGAAGAACAAGGTCTGGCAGCCTAAGACTGGAGGACGTGAAGCGTTACTTTTGAGCCGTTTCAATCCCGTAGCCATCAATGGTCATATAGATTACACCCGCCTTCGCGCATCTTTTCAACTCAAAACCCGCCTAAAGCAATGGCTGCAATGAAGATTGCCTGCCTTATAGGCAATCCTCCCATCCTTTCCTATTTCCTTAGCACCCTTAGCAGGGAGCACGACATTAGTTTAGTAATAAGAGAGGAGCCTCCGATAAGTCTCGGCAAACGTATTGCACAACGGGGGTGGAAAGAGACAGTAAATGCCGCTATTCGTAAGCTCAGTAGCAGGCAGGCCTATGCTGCCGATGCTGAAAAGGTATTTGGCTTTGGCTGGCACAGCCTTCCAGGCAACGTAGAATTAGTGACCACGCCTGAAATCAACAGTGATACGGTTCGCAGAAAGCTTGAAGACTTAAAGCCAGACTTAGTCCTGGTAAATGGTACAACTATCGTTCGGCCGGCTACACTAGGCAATACTCCACTTGTCCTCAATATCCACGCAGGACTGTCTCCCTACTACCGAGGATCTTTCTGTACCGAGTGGGCGCTCCTCAACCATGATCCGCTTAACATCGGCTATACCATTCATCGCGTCTCCGGCCGCATAGATGGCGGTGACATCCTTACACAGGGTAGGGTAGCGATCGAGCCGGGGGATACCGCGCGCAGCATACACATGAAGCTTATTCGCGAGAGTGCCCATGACGCCCTTCGTATCATCGGTCATCTCAGAACAGGCAGCACACCGACCTTTTATGAGCAGCTAGCAGGCGAAGGCTTCCTTTATCTGGCCCGTCATTGGACCTCTGCCCATCATATTGCACTGGGAAGTATGCTGCGGAGGGGCGGTATGAAAAGCATGCTCGATAAGCCCGCCCGCAAAGCTTTGCCAATTATTCAGTTGTAAAGTGCGCTGGAATCTTTGCCGCAGCACAGAAATTTCCTACATTTGCTCTGTCCCGCTCAGGCGGGCTTTTTAGTTCCTTTTTTTACGGGCATAGTTCAATGGTAGAATAGAGGTCTCCAAAACCTTTGATCGTGGTTCGAATCCGCGTGCCCGTGCTAATTTTTCGTATGTCATAGGTCTTATGTCATAGGTCATTGATAATCTCTACAACCTACGGCTGAGGACCCGCGACCAACCCAAAGACCAATGGCAAAATTCGGTACCTACGTACAGGAGGCTTATGATGAGCTGGTGCATAAAGTAAGCTGGCCTTCATGGGATGAGCTGCAGCAGACAACTATTATCGTTCTGGTAGCACTGATCCTTATCACAGCCATCATCTTCGGCATGGACTTCGCCTCCGAGGGTGTGCTGCGCATCATCTACAACATACTGGGACGCTAAGGTTATTTGATTATCTGCAGAGCGTATTGATCTGGTATCGCCCATTTCAGCAACGTCCATTCTTCAGGTCCTCAGATCCCCAAATGCTTAAATCACAGAAACAATGACGGAAGGAACAACAGGCGCAGCTGCGCCAGCCGTAAACCAGGACAGCAAGTGGTATGTGCTGCGCGTGGTAAGCGGTAAGGAGAAGAAGGTTAAGGAACACCTCGACAAGGAGATCAGGCTTTCAGGCTGGAGCAATACCATCCTGCAGGTGCTTTGTCCTATCGAAAAGGTATTCAAAGTGCAGAATGGCAAAAAGGTACTGCGTGAAAAAATATCCTATCCTGGCTATATTATGATCGAGGCCACAGATAGAATGAATGACACAATGATCCAGACTATCACTAGTGTAACCGGTGTCATCCACTTTCTCGGCCGTGAAAATCCTACCCCGCTACGCAAAACCGAAGTAAACAAGATGTTCGGTAAGCTTGATGAGCAAAGCGAAATCGGTCTCACGCTTGCAGAGCCTTATATCGTAGGCGAAACCGTAAAGATCATCGACGGCCCGTTCAACGATTTCAATGGTACAGTAGAAGAGGTAAACGAAGAAAAGAAGAAGCTCAAGGTAGTAGTAAAGATCTTCGGTCGCCCGACCCCGGTAGAACTAAGCTACATGCAGGTAGAAAAGCTGTCCTAACTTCAGCTAAGCATCATACTTATCAGGAAAGCCGCCTTTCAAAGGGCGGCTTTCTTATTGTCGGATATTTCCTGCGGCTGATACCTTAATTGCCATCGAGTTTCAATCTTCAGCCCTTATCAAGGGCGAAGTAGGTTTCTCGTGCTTAAAAGGGTTCATACAAAGAAATAAGCCAAAATTCGGCAACCCCTGAGCCGGGTTTCACCCGGGGTTGACCCGGGGTTGGCCCGGGTTTGACCCGGGTCATCAGCATCAACCATACCGATTGGGATGTTACCAGGGGATGAGGGGCGTTATTTCGTAGTCCAGTCTTAGTCCAGACATCGCTGTGCTAGCGCTCTATTTCCGGCAAAATATCTGCTAGTCTTAAAACCCTGTAAGGAGTCCTTCCATCGACATCAAAATACCGTCCATTAAGCTTCGTAGCAGAATCCTGCCCATACGGCTGCAGGAACAGATGAGTGTTAGCCTCAGGTATCTCAAAATTCGGAGGTACTACATAATAGCTCACCTGCGGATGATACCCTTTAATATGTGAAAGCAAAAGTGATTCGTAGGGCGACGCCCAGTCATTCAGAAAGGTCTTGGTGCGCTCCCTCGGTTCGGCAATGATAAGCGCCTTGGGCGTGCCCTCACGATGCAGCTTTTCAATAATAGCCTCCTGTGTCCTCGTCCGGGCATTAAACAAAGAATAGGAATCAAATACATAGCCCATCCTCACAGCAAAGACAAGGGCAAGTACCAATAGTGCCGCATTCGGGCGCAATCGTCCCAGTACGTGCATTACAGCAGGCGCTGCCAATAGTATCCCCCAGGCCATCCATTCCCCTTCCATATACCAGCGTAGCTCACGGCCATACCCGCCATGATACGTAAGACAAACAAGGTCAAAAAAGCCAACTACATACACACCAAACAGCACTAGTAGCCACCATCTCCTTTCCCTTAGCAGCACAAGCCCACTAATAGCTGCAATCGGAATCACTATCCAATACACACTCCGTATCAGCCTTACCATTGTTTTCGCCCCTTCATTATGTAGCGCCCATTTTATAGACTCAAGGTTCGCGTGCAGAACGGGTGCTAGCTTTTCAGAATCATATCCGCCTGCACTGCCTAGTTTTAGTTTTAGGAGAAAGAGTAATACGCCTGCGATCGCATATCCAAAGAGCTGCATCTTTTTTGCCGGAGTATCCCATAGCTCTTTACCTCGATAGATTAATTGATACAGCACCAGAAAGCTGAAGGGCACATATACCACCAGGTGACTGAATAGTGCTATGAACAGACTTATCAGCAGGCCTAGGTGTACCCACACAGGCATAACTCCTCTGGCTTGGTAGTGAAAGAATAGTCCCAGGAAGAGCATAGCGAATGCTATACCCATATGCACCTCGTTAGTAGGCCAGAAGAATATGTCGCTGGCAAATAGTGTGAAGTACAGTCCCAGTAGTATTCCGGGTGTATATTCTCTTAGCCGCCATAGGGCTATTACTATAAGCAGATAGATACCGGAAAAGGATGCAGAGTATATCGTCAGTATTACACTTATTGGCCAATGCATTCGCTCCCCGGCCCACACCCAGAACTGCGTTATAGCAGCGCTATACCTATGAGAAGTAAAGCTGAATGCCTGCCTGTTCAACACATCAAAAGACATCCACGCTGGGTCTGTAAATAACGTTCGTTGCTTGTACCAGATTATGCTTAGTACAAGCTGTAGCGCCATAAGCGCAAATACAGCATAGTACGCCCTGCGTAATGTTACCTCGTGATTATCGGAATGCGCCATCACGCTATCCTTCCAGGTGTATCGACACCACAATTGTGCGTGTATTGATCGTCTCTATCGCATTTGTCAGGGGCAGATTCTTATCCCGGTATATCTGGTCTACTAACCCCTGCGATAGCTTTATCTCGGGCGAGAAGATGAAGTTAGGGTAATACCACTCAAACCCGACACCTATCTCATAGCCCGCATCAAATGGCTTTATCTTCAGAAACTCATTCGTCTTCCTCGACCGGGCATTCGATGCCAGGTCGTATTCTATCTTGCCGCCACCCAATGCATAGAAGCGGAAGTTCCTTATCCGGTCGCTCTTAAATTTCAGCTGTACCGGAAACGTAAAGTAGATGCTCTCAACTGTACGCTTCTCCAGGCTATCTCTGAGCGGGCTATTAAAGTCTAGCTTCTTCTCCGCAAACATTAGGGCAGGAACTACCCGCAGGTCTATATACTTATTCATCTTCAGGTTGCCCATCAACCCGAGGGTGAACCCCGGCCCCCACCGGGGTTGTATTGTCTTAAAGGTATCAGTGAGACCAAATGCCTCGGTATATCGTATCCTGTACTGCGATACATTGAAGCCAAAGGTTAGTCCGAAGTAATATGCCTTCTGATCATGTTCTGGCATGTTCTGCACGCGGTGCTGCGCAAAGACCGGCTCTATAGCAACAGATAGTAATATGGATAGTAGCAGGCAACGGAGGGCAAGCTTCATGGGAGAGATAAACGCGATGGGCGAAGGTAAGGTATAGCTAAAGCTGTTAAAAACGAATAGCCAACCGTTCACGCCTAGGGCTTCAATATCTTCATCAGCACTTCTTCTTCCTTAGTCAGCCCATCGCCCTTTACCTCCGGTTCGGCATCCAGCTTCTTCAGGTAAGCCTCCAGTTTACTGCACTCGTATAGGTCTAGTATAGCCGGGTGTACGTAGTATTTACGGCATACCGTCCGCGTATTACCCAGATGTTTTGATACAACATCAAGTGCAGTGTTCACTTTCCGCTTTGCGTCGGTTACCGAGCTGATAGAGCAACCTATCTCCCGGAATGCTCGTAGTGCCGTCAGAGTACCCGTCCACGTCCTGAAGTCCTTCGCTGTAAAGTGCCCACCGCTGATTTCTTTAATGTAAGTATTCACCATGCCGGAATCTATTGGATGATGCTCGCCATTCTCGTCTGTATACTGAAAGAGCTCCTCACCTGGTATATCCCTGCATTGCTTTACTATCCGCGCAAGCTTTAGACTTTTTAGAGAAAGGTCATGTTCTATACCCTTCTACCTCGAAATGCAAACTTCACAACCGAAGCTTTGATTTCAACGTGCTTGTCCTTAAGTGTACTAAGCCCAAACGATCCATACAGCTTCTCGTACTCACTATTTCCAATGCGAATACCTGTTTGCTGCATGATAGATACAAGTGCCGCAAGGACCTTTTCCTGGCTTAGCCCCGGCCGGGCCAGATCGTAACCTATACATGCCCGCATCGCTGGCAATGCCTTCCCAAACTCATACAGGTGATAAAACTTGGTCTGGCTGCGCATAGCGCTCCAGGCAGGGTGGTACTTATACTGCTTCCTTCCCCGGGCGTCCACGCCCGTAGCCTGCAGGTGACCATTCGCATCCTTGCATATCCACACTACTTCCCACGCGGGGGGCAGGGCCAGCTTCTTTATCCTGGCTAGGGTTTTTTCATCCGTCACCGCCTTCCCATTTAGTTTATAGCTAAATCCATCCTTCTCCCGCACCCGCACTATCCCTTTATCCTTATCAGAAACGTAGCGCAGATTAGCAGCCTCAGCACTGGCAGCCGGATTCTTCACAAGCCGCTTCATCTTCCGTTTTGGAATCTCCGGCAGGGTATCGTCTAATACTACTTTAGGCTGAGGCACGATATGCGTGTAGAAAAAATTCATGCCCTTTCTTCATTCTTCACTCAAAAACCTTAGTACCTCTTAGTGTACTTAGTGTCTTAGTGGTAAAATAGATATTACCCATCTCGACACTACCAAAACACATCCTTAATGCGGTTACTATCCCGCACTAACCTAATTTCACGCCGCTTCAACTAACTCCGCTTGTGAAGGCAATTATCCCAGTAGCCGGAGCCGGCACCAAGCTCCGCCCGCTCACATATACCCAGCCAAAGGCGCTTATACCGATGGCGGGCAAGACCATCCTGTCGGTTATTATTGACCAGCTCCTGGAGGCAGGAGTAGATGATTTTGTATTCGTCATCGGCTACCTCGGCGAAAAGATCCAGCACTACATCACCCGCACCTACCCGGATCTCAAATACACCATAGTCACCCAAAATGATCGCCGTGGCCTTGGCCATGCTATCTGGCTGACCAGGGAAGCAGTTAATAGCGACGAGCTCCTGATAGTTCTTGGAGACACTATTTGCGACTACAACGTCCGAGAGTTCATCGAGAGCCCTGTGAGTCAGATCGGCGTCCGTAGGGTAGACGACCCCCGCGCCTTCGGCGTAGCCGAGCTGGACGAGAACGACCAGGTATTGCGCGTAGTAGAAAAGCCGCTCATCCCACGCAGCAACATGGCCATGGTGGGTGTCTATTACGTCAAGGAAACGGAGCAGCTCTTTGCAGCCCTAAGCGGCCACATCACCTCAAGGATCTACGAGGAAGGCGAGTACCATCTCACCCAGGCCCTTCAGCAAATGCTGGAGGAAGGTGTTCGCTTCAAAGCCTACCGTGTAGCCAACTGGTTCGACTGCGGCAAGAAGGAAACCCTTCTCTCCACAAACGCGATCCTCTTAAAGCAAATGCACGAGGGCGAGAACTCCCGCGTAGACACCCGCGATGGAACAGTGATCATACCACCAGTCTCCATCGCCGAAGGCTGCAACATCCGCCACTCCATTATTGGCCCCAACGTCACCATAGGCGAGCATACCAATATAGAGTCCTCCATTATCCAGGACTCCATTATAGGGTCCTACGCCGAACTCAAAGAGGTAGTCCTCCACTCGTCCATCATAGGCTCTGACGCCTTCGTAAGAGGCCTAAGCCAAAGCCTCAACATAGGCGACAATACAGAAATAGACCTGGGCTAATTCATCTACGTTGGAAAGTTGAGGGCTGGACAAAAGCAAAACCCTATCCAACCCTATCCAACCCTATCCAACCCTATCCAACATTCCCCCGCATGTTCACCGACTCCGGCTTCGATAATCGCATAACCCGCCTCTTCGGCATTCAATACCCCATCATACAGGCCGGCATGATCTGGGCCTCCGGCTGGAAGCTCGCCTCAGCAGTAAGCAATGCAGGAGGCCTCGGACTAATAGGCGCTGGCAGCATGTACCCTGCGATCCTACGTGAGCACATCCAGAAGTGCAAAGCAGCCACCAATAAACCCTACGGTGTAAACCTCCCGCTCCTTTACCCGGATATAGACCAGCACGTAGCCGTAATCCTCGAAGAAAAGGTGCCAATAGTCTTCACCTCCGCAGGTAACCCAAAGACCTGGACTGCCAAACTAAAGGAGGCAGGCATCAAAGTAGTGCATGTAGTAAGCTCAGCGAAGTTTGCTAAGAAGAGTGAAGACGCAGGAGTAGATGCAGTCGTAGCAGAAGGCTTTGAGGCAGGGGGCCATAATGGCCGCGAGGAGACGACTACGATGTGCCTCATCCCCTCAGTCCATAAGGCAATCTCAATTCCCCTCATAGCGGCCGGTGGCATAGGCTCCGGCCGCGCCATGTTGGCAGCAATGGCCCTGGGCGCACAGGGCGTACAGATAGGCAGCCGCTTTGTATGCACGCCCGAAGCTTCCAGCCATCAGAACTTCAAAGAAGCAGTTATAACCGCGGGCGAGGGCGACACGATGCTCTCCCTAAAGGACCTCACTCCTGTAAGACTCCTCAAGAATCACTTCTTCCAGCAAGTGCAGGAGGCAGAAGCGGCCTGCGCATCAAAAGCAGACCTGGAAGACCTCTTAGGCAGAGCCCGTGCCAAGCGGGGCATGTCAGAAGGAGACCTGATAGAAGGCGAACTGGAGATAGGACAAGTAAGCGCAACAATAAACGCTATAAAGCCAGCCGCAGAAGTAGTAGCAGAAATTTGGAGCGACTTCCGGACAGCCGCCGCTAACCCCTTCCTTCCCTAAGACAAGCCTTAGCGCCTTAGCGTCTTAGCGGTTTTTATTCCCGACAACAAACAAAAAAGCCGGCTTACGCCGGCCTTTTGCATCATCCAAAACACACCACACACTCTTTCGCGATATCTTATCTACATCACTACACTCATCAGGAGCCACACCAACAGGCAGGTCAGTCCTAGCCAGAGGGTAGTGAGAATCATCTTTTGTTCGGCGCCGTGCTCTAGGTCAGCCTCTTTGCCTTTTAGTTTCGTCTTCAGCATCCGCCTCAGTAAAACAGAGTAATGATTTGACGCTCAGTTTCTTCTTAAACGGGCTTTATTGTTCCTTATTGTCAGTCTTCAAAGAATTTTTCCGCTCTAATCTGTCCTTCCTTGCAGCGCTTCTTTACTTGGAACGGAAGCATCCTTTTTCTAGTACCTCAGGAGCCCATTCAGCGGTGAATAATGCGTTCAGTGAGGTAAAGCTACAAAGAGTATACATCACTGCTAATGAATGAATTGTGAAGCCTCCGGTTTTTAGAAAAGCTTCACACTCTGGCCCTAGAATGCCTTGAAAAAAGCCTCATCATAAGACCCTCCAATCGGTATCTGCACATCGCCAATGTAGATGGTCTTGTTCCGGACCATCGTTATTCGTTGCAATGGGATGATATAAGACCGGTGCACCCGCATGAATGCACCCGCTGGTAGCATCTCCACCATAGCCTTCATGGTCAGACGGGCCACGATGGGGCGACCGCTGTCAAGGTGGATCTTCAGGTAGTCATCAAGGCCCTCTATATATCTGATGTCTGATAAGGAGATACGATGCGTACTATAGTCTGCACGGATAGAGATAAACTGCTGCCCGCCGGAAGCGATCTGCTGCCGGTAGCTCTGGGTATTAAGCGCCTTCTCCACAGCCTGCTCAAAACGCTGGCGTGTGAAAGGCTTTAGCAGGTAGTCTATCGCCTGTAGGTTAAATCCTTCTACAGCATACTCGCTATATGCCGTCGTGAAGATCACCATTGGCCCATCTGTAAGCGACTTATAGAAGTCAAGGCCCGACACAGATGGCATCTGTATATCCAGGAATATCAGGTCTACTTTTTCATCACCCTGCAGGAATTGCAGCGCCTCGCTGGGATTCGTAAAAGTCTTCAGCAATTGTAGCTGCTCCATACCTGCCGCAAAGCGCTCTATGATGCGCAATGCAGGTGGTTCGTCGTCTATAGCTATGGCTTTGATCATACAAGGGTCAGAGATAAGGATACGGCATAAACGTCGTCATCCATGGAAGTATTGAGTTCATATCGCCCGGGATAAAGTAATGCCAGGCGCGCCTTCGTATTGGCAAGTCCCTTACCAGTAGAGCCTCGCTCAGGGCGGGCATGCACCAGGCGGTTGCGCACATTCAGGCGTAGGATGTCATTGGAAATATTGATACGCACCACGATACCTGAGGCCTCCTCCGGATTGATGCCATGCTTAAAGGCATTTTCTATAAACGGTATAAGCAGCATGGGTGGTATGTGGTATCCATCCGGGTCTCCGTTCACGATAGACGAAATGCCTACCGTGCTCCCAAAACGCAGCTCCTGCAGGGTAATGTAGCTTTCCAGGTAGGTCAGCTCATTGGCCAGTGGCACATAGTCGAGCGGCGCCTCGTCGGTCACATAGCGCATCATGCCCGACAACCTGGTGATGGCGCCAGCGGTATGCGGGGAGTCTTCTATCACCAGCGCGTAGATGGTATTCAGGGTGTTGTACAGGAAGTGCGGCTGTATCTGCGCCTTCAGGAAGGCCAGCTCCGCAGCGGTCTTCCCTTCCCGCGCTCGCTTAAACTGGTCGCCGATCCGCAGCATAAGCGATATCATGAACACAAACAGGAACCGGAAGAGATTGTGATTGATATCCGCAAGCAGGGGCATTCCGTCCCATAGCTTCAGCCCGGGTGGGGGAGCGATGGGCAGCAGTGCCTTGGGTATAACTATGACCAGACAAAAGCAGCTGATTGTGAGCAGGGTGAAGAAGAAGTAGTGCCTACGCAGGTAAAACTTCGGGATGATAAGGTAAAAGTTGAGGTAGAAGTACCCGATAGTCAGTGTGCAGCCTATCAGGTCGCGCCACAGGGCGCGGCTATTCAGGTTTACCTCCGCCTCATGCCGCCCCAGGAATACGGGTATGGCCAGAAAGGTTGCTATAAACAGGATATGCAACAGTGTGTTGCGTAGACGGATCATGTGTGTTCATTCAAAAATAATAGCCACACTTTCTATTTCATATACCCTGCGGTAATAATCATGAATATGTAGGGCAGGCAGCGCATGTCTGCAAGTGTATCATCCAGGCAATGTGCTTCGAAGAATTGCATTCAGCAAAAGTGCGCGGCAATGCAGGAAATGGCTTGTCTGCACGTAAACGGGGCATTTCACCAGCAAAAAATGGCTCTGGGCCGGGAATAAATGACAGACGACTAGGAAGAAATGATAAACGACCAGGAAGAATTAAAAATAACCAAGAAAGAAATGAAAATAACCAGGAATAAATGACAATCGACCAGGAAGAACTGATAGACAACCGGGAATATGCAGTATAATACCATGAATATCCGTTCTAATCCAGCCCTTCCACCATTTTCTTATGGGAAATGGTCGTTCTGAGCAGTGTTTTCCCACTTGGAGCTGGGTGCATATGATATCTTAATTGTGCTTGACCACAGCCGCCATGTAGTCCGCCTTTTCTTTAAGGCAGAATCCTATATCAATCCGGCCTTATTGCACACAAAAGGCAGCCGCAACGGAAAAATTTGCCACCAGCCCCCTCCTTTCTGTCATCTTGACAAGAAAAGAACAGCCGGAATACACTTTGATAAAGGACTAACATCTAACGGTCACTTTTCACGTCTCACGTATATGCAAGAACACGGCACTATATCCATCCACACGGAAAACATCTTTCCGATAATCAAGAAATTCCTCTACTCCGATCACGAGATATTCCTCCGCGAGCTCGTGTCCAACGCGGTAGATGCTACCCAAAAGATCAAGCGCCTTGCCTCCCTTGGTCAGTACAAAGGCGAGCTCGGCGACCTCCGCGTAAAAGTCGCCATCGATAAGGAGGCAAAGACCCTCACCATCTCCGATAGCGGCATTGGCATGACAGCCGAGGAGATCAAGAAATACATCAACCAGATTGCCTTCTCCGGTGCTACAGAGTTCATGGAGAAGTTTAAAGAAGCTGCCGATGCGCAGGAAATAATCGGGCGCTTCGGCCTCGGTTTCTACTCTGCCTTCATGGTAGCAGACCAGGTAGAGATACAAACCCTTTCTCACCAGGAAGGCGCCGAGCCCGCACACTGGACCTGCGATGGCAGCACGGAGTTCGACATCTCAGACGGCAACCGCACCGAGCGCGGTACAGATGTGATCCTGCACATCAATGCAGAGAACGAAGAGTTCTTAGAAGAACAACGCATCCAGGCCATCCTGGATAAGTATGCGAAGTTCCTGCCCGTGCCTATCCAGTTCGGCACTCGCAAAGAACATGTAGAAGATGGTGAAGACGAGGAAGGCAAGAAGAAGTGGAAGGAAGTAGAAGTGGACAACATCATCAACACCACTTCCCCTATCTGGACCAAGAGCCCCAGCGACCTGAAGGACGAAGACTACCTCGACTTCTACCGTGAGCTATACCCGATGAGCGAAGAGCCGCTCTTCTGGATACACCTCAATGTCGACTACCCATTCAACCTCACCGGCGTCCTCTACTTCCCCAAGCTGAAGCAGGACTTTGCGATGCAGCGCAACAAGATCAAGCTCTTCTCCCGCCAGGTATTCATTACAGATGAGGTGAAGGATATCGTCCCTGAATTCCTCATGCTCCTGCACGGCGTGATAGACTCACCAGACATCCCGCTCAACGTATCCCGCTCCTTCCTGCAGGCAGACAGCGCAGTAAAGAAGATAGGCTCCTACATCACCCGCAAGGTGGCTGACAAGCTCGCAGAGCTCTTCAAGAACGACCGCAAGAGCTACGAAGAGAAGTGGAGCGATATTGGTCTCTTTGTGAAGTACGGCAGTATCACTGATCAGAAGTTTGCAGAGAAGGCAAAGGAGTTCCTGCTGCTTACGAACACAAAGAGCGAACACTATACACTCACTGAGTACAAGGAAAAGGTTGCTCCGCTACAGACAGACAAGAACGAAAGCGTAGTCTACCTATACACACCCGACGCAGAGAAGCATCACTCCTTCATAGCAGCAGCAGAAAAGCGCAGCTACGACGTGCTCCTGATGAACTCCCCGATAGACAACCACTTCATCTCATACCTCGAGCAGGAGCTGGAAAAGACTTCCCTCAAGCGCGTCGACTCTGACGTAATGGACAAGCTTATCCAGAAGGATGAACCGATAGAGCTAGTTCTAAGCGAAGAACAAGTAACACAGGTAAAAGACATCTTCTCCAAAGCCATCACTAAGCCGGGCATGGAGGTAACGGTAGAAAGTCTCTCACCAGACGAGCTGCCTGTAACTGTAACTATGGATGAATGGATGCGCCGCATGAAAGACATGGCAGCTATGGGCGGCGGCGGAGGCATGGGCTTCTACGGCACCCTGCCCGATCGTTACAAAGTGGCAGTGAATGGCAACCACCCCCTCATCAGCCGCATCGCTTCTCTTGACAGCGAAGATCAAAAGGCTCAGCTTGCAAAGCAGGCATTCGATCTCGCACTGCTCTCCCAGGGCATGCTGCAGGGCGAAGCACTTACAGAGTTCGTCTCCCGAAGCGTATCGCTGATATAGGTACACTAATAGAAGGAAAAGGCCCCGGTTATCCGGGGCCTTTTCTTTTAATCCTTATTGCTGATGTATCTGGTTATGGCATCGGCATCAGTGCCTACTGCGTTTATGGCCTCCTCCAGTTGCGATTTTGTGATGCCGAGTGTTCTGCACCACAGTAGTACTTGCCATGAGTTTCTTATATCAATCTCCTGTTCATCATCGGGCCGGGCTAGCGATTCACGTTCTTCATTCATATCGTATGTAATGGCGAATTAGTTGTGCAGGGCAAATCTATTGTAGCTGAATAATTTTTTATGGAGTTTTTAAACCCCTTATTCAAAGATTTCTCCGCATAATACGGCGTTCATAAACATCAGTGCCAGTGTCGTTGAGGAATAGGTTAAAGAAGTAGAAGCACAACATTTATTCATGGACTTCATCACCAGCCTTAAGAATAGCATGCCTGCGGTCATATCTGTTATTGGCATAACCGTCTGGTATTCATGATTTCTTATCCATTTCTTAATTCGCAGCAACAATAATGTCTGGCTGCAAACGACGAGTAATTTTAGCCTACAAACCACACACACCGCATGGAAGAGAAGCAAGGACTATCCAATAAGCCCGCTCCCATAAACATACAGGTCCACGAGATTCAACCTACGTCAGAAGGCATGAGCTTCGGAGATCTACTGGAGAAATTCTACTTGAACTCAGAGCTCAAGAAGGCGGAAGATGCCACGCAGAGTGGTGTAAGCGGCATTGTGGCAAAGCCATTCGTGAAGAAGTAACCCGTGCCACTTATCAACTTGCCTGACTTTAAGTGTGGGTAGCAGTGCACTAAACTACACCTACAAGAGTCTATCAATTTAGACAAACAAAAAGAGCGGCCATGGCCGCTCTTTTTGTTTGCTGTAATATCCCTTTTATGATTCTATGCATTTAATAAGCTCAGATGCAAACTCGCTCGTCTTCACCAGCGTAGCATCATTCATCAGCTTATAAAAGTCAATGGTCACACGCTTGCGCATAATGGTTTCCTTCAATGCCTGAAGTATCGCATTAGCAGCCTCTACCCATCCCATATACTCCAGCATCATTACGCCTGAAAGAATAAGCGACGAAGGATTCATAGTATCAGTGTTCGCAAAACGTGGGGCAGTTCCGTGTGTAGCCTCAAACACTGCATGCCCGGTAACGTAGTTAATGTTAGCACCAGGCGCAATACCGATGCCGCCTACCGCAGCTGCAAGCGCATCAGAGATATAGTCACCATTCAGGTTCAGCGTGGCGATCACAGAATAGTCCTGCGGGGCCAGCAATATCTGCTGCAGGAAGTTATCAGCAATCACATCCTTAATTATGATCTTTCCCAGCGCCTGTGCGCTCTTCATCTCTGCATTAGCAGCATCTTCATCCTGCGCAGCCTTGGTCTTCTCCCATTGGCTCCAGGTGTAGATCCTGTCGCCAAACTCACGCTCCGCCAGTTCGTAGCCCCAGTTCTTAAAGCCCCCTTCGGTAAACTTCATAATGTTACCCTTGTGTACCAGTGTCACACTCGTACGGCGGTGCTCAAGCGCGTAAAGGATAGCAGCACGTACCAGGCGCTCGCTACCTTCCTTACTCACAGGCTTAATGCCAAAGCCTGAGCTCTCGGGGAAGCGGATCTTATCACCGGCACCCCACTCATCCTGCAGGAATTTCAACAGCTTAGCCGCTTTCTCGCTTCCTGCTTCAGCCTCTATGCCCGCATAGATGTCTTCCGTATTCTCACGGAAGATTACCATGTCCACCTTTTCCGGGTGACACACAGGCGACGGCACACCATGAAACCAATGTACAGGCCTCAGGCACACATACAGGTCCAGCTCCTGCCTCATAGCCACATTCAGTGACCGGATACCACCACCTACCGGCGTAGTCAATGGGCCCTTAATAGATACCAGGTAATCGCGTGCAGTGTCCAGAGTGGAAGCAGGCAGCCACTCACCCGTCTGGTCATAAGCCTTCTCGCCGGCCAGCATCTCTACCCAGTTAATGCTACGCTTGCCCTTATATACATGTGCTACCGCCGCATCTATTACCCTTTGCGAGGCGCGCCATACATCTGGCCCTATGCCATCGCCTTCAATGAACGGTATAGTCGGGTTATCAGGCACATTCAGGCGACCGTTCGCGCCCATGGTAATCTTATTATTCATCGCGGCGCGAAGGTAAGATGCCTTCCTATCCCTCACGGCAACAACAGACACAAAAAAAGCCCGGATAAGTATCCGGGCTTTCTCATGTGTAGTAAAGAATTACTTCTTCTTACCACCGCCATCACCAGTGCGGAAAACGAAGTAACCGACACCGATCGAGATATTGCGGTTAGCCATCTTATTGTCCGCATCACCACCCGGAATCAGGTTAGAAAGTCCCTGCATAAAGCTTGCGTCCACGTAGAAGCCCATTGGTAGTTCATAACCAACTTTGATACCAGCGCCGAAGTCTAGAGACTTCAGGTCGTCCTTAGCCTCATCGCTGCCAAATTCTATGTCAGCGTCTCCGGCAGAAGTTTTAAACTTCCCGCCTAAAGCATAGTTCAGATATGGTACCAGGCCTACATAAAAACGGCCATCGCCTTCAGACCCTGTCTTGTACAGTACGTTAATAGGAATGTGAAGGTAGTTCAGGGCAATGCTATGATCATCTCCAAGATCGCCATCCTTACCACCCATCATAGAAAACTGTAGTCCCGGACGAACAAAAATATGTTCGGTAACTCCAATGTCTGCAACAGCGCCGATACGCGCGCCAATCTTCATGCCAGAGTTCATGCCTTCACCGATACTCTTGCCGTTCAGAGACGCAATGTTAAGGCCTAGTTCCGGTGCAATACCAATCTTGGCATTAGCAGCGCTAACGCTTACGATAGCAGCGAGCGCTGCAACAATTAGTTTCTTCATGTTGTTGTGTGTTTGTTTTGTGTAATGGAATATCTACTGTTTACGGGTGCAAATCTAATATCCCCCACACAATACCAAAGCTGATTGTCATCATTTGGTATAAACGATATCTATCCACTCGCAGGTCGTGTAGTCTTTTATTCAAGGCGTGTGCAAACGACCTAGCATCACCAAGAGCATACCTATCTGGAGTACAACTACTGCCCACAGATAAATAGCCTTCATGCCTGCTTGCGCTCTCCAAATAGTCATCTGTTCACCTCCTTCCTGCCTGCTCTATAGATTAACCGGGTATCATCCAGGTTTCGACCGGGTATTAACTAGGTTTCATCCGGGTTTCCTCCCATATTTCGTAATGCTCTGGAGTGCTTTGCTCTAATATTGCTGCTTCATGTCGCTAGAGAATATGTATGATTTCCCTGCCCGTGTATAGGATATAAGGTCAGTAGAAGGCAGCGTTGTAATACCCACCTGCCGTATCATAGTCACCAACTGCCCACGATGAAATGTTGAATGATTTACCACATGCTCTAGCACATCAGCAATCACATCATCATGATGTTCTCCTTTGATGTTGACAACATGAATGGACTCAAGTAGAGCACTATCATCTGGCAAAGCCTGTACAAAATCCCTTAGTGCAGCAGAGGCCACCTTCCAGTTATTCATAGCCTGCGTAAACGCACCCTCAAATAGCAGCCCGTTCCACACAGGCTTATCCACACGTTGCAGGCGCTGCAGCCATATGTCCTCAGCGCTCCACATGTGGATTACAGTCTTTCTGATGGAAGGGAAGGAGCTCACGATCTCCCTGTTCACTTCTTCATCGCTTAGGGCAGCAAGGACACTGATGAATTGCCCATTGGCCCATTCATTATAGCGTAGCAGATGTAGTATACGTTCTTTCATAGGATTGCAATTAGCCGGCAAAGTAATAAACGGAGAGCCTGTAAGCCGTTTGAAGCACATCTCTGATCTGCTGGCTCTTTCAAGCCATCCTAACAATCCCACAAAAGCAAAAAGCATCGCACGAAGCGATGCTTTTATTCATGAGTCTTCTAAGCTTGACTATATCTTTTCTACACGTTGCACTGACGTGCGTTGGCCGCCCTTACGAACCTCGAGTATATAGATACCCGGATTCAGGTGTTGCAGATCAGATAGCACAAGAACGTTAGGGCCCACTGGAACCTCATAGCTGCGTACAGCAGTCACGCGCCCGGTAATGTCAATGAGGCTTAATTCTATCCTGCTAGGATCATTCGCAGTAACATCAACACTTATAGAGCTAATAAAAGGGTTAGGCTTTGCTGCTATATCACCTGCGTGACTATTATGATTGACCTGTATAATCGGGCTATAGCTGCTATTACCCGTTGTTTCAATAAGCGCAAGCCTATACCATGCAGTCCCTGTGATCTCGTAGGCATCAGTGAATACATACTTCCGCGTGCCACTACCTGTGGCGGCTACCTCACCAATCTTCACAAAACTCCGGGCGTCTTCACTGCGCTCCACGACATACTTCACTAGTGTGTGATCCTCAAAGGCAGACCAGTCCAGATTTGCAATTCCGGCCTTACTATACCCCCTGAAATATTCCAGTCGAATAGGTAGCGGAATTGTGCTCACATTCAGGTTAGACGATGGTGCAGTTACAGAGCAGGTGCCGCCTTCACCAAGATTCAATGCGCGCACGGTCAGCGGATAAGTTCCCGAAGTATTGAATGCATAACTGGTCATGCTAAATGAGCTGGAAGTTGCTTCCACAGCATTAGCATATGCAGTCCCATTATCCGGCGACCCTATCAAAGAATAAAGTAAGCCGGTAGTAGCCGATGAAACATTTACCGTGGTTGTACCATTCTTATAGATGGAGCTTGGATTTAGTGTAAATGTCGGCGTCGTAATAGTACTGCATGTTATAGTTGCTGTAGTATTCGAACAGTTAGTTTTTTCACCACCGCCCGATGTCTTTGCAGTGACAGAGATCGTAGCCCCCGCGTATATCTTATTGTAGGTAGTGCTGTTTACATTGATCGTGAACGATGTTGTGACAGATGTAGCACTATCTGCCTTTGCACCATCTATATACAGGTACACAGTACCATTAGTTAGTGCCGGAGATACTGTGCCCGAAACAGACGTTGTGTTAGCTGGATAAGTAGCCGAAGAAAATGTTGGGCACGAAGTAGTGGTAGCTGATGGTACATAAGCAAGGTTAGATGTGTCGCTCATCATGCCTAGTGGGTTTTGCTGCACTGTCAGGTAGGTATCCCCCGCTGCGGCTGAGGTAATACCCGATATGGTCCATATGCCATTAGTAATAGTAGTCTGACCCAGGAAAGTAACTGTTGTACCTACTCTCTTATACAGGTACAGGATCGTATTGTTTACCTCAGAGCTTGTGCCTGATATAGTAGTTGTGCCCGGTGTTATATATCCCTGGTTATCGGTACTAATGGATGGCGGAGTTGTGTACGCACTAACCGTTCCAGTCACAGATGCGCTCACGCACGTTGTAGACGAAGACTGGGCAAATACTTCCACCTTGTTGCCGGTAGCGAGCCCGGGACTGGAGAAAGAATAGTTACCACTTGCATCAGCATAGACTGCACCGCGCAATACACTATCTACATAAAGACGCACATAACCATTAGCAACGGTAGTGCCAGATAATGGATTGCCAGGATAAAGTGTAGAAGTAATAGTAGGAGTTGCAGTCGTAGTGCCATTAGGACAAACAAACCGCGGCATAGACTCACACTTCCCTGACTCTTGCACAGTAATAGCAAGCGAAGCGTTAGCAGGCATATCATTAGTGCTACCGCCTGTACAAGCGCTATTACCTATAGTGCCAGGATTGCCATTCCCATCCGTACCATCACATTTCCACACTTTGGTCGCATTGTCCTGTAGTACAAAAGGGCTGGTTACGCTAGCGAAGTTTGCAGGCGCAACCGCGCTGTCAGCAAACAGTGTAAAAGACGCTACCCCAGAGTTGCCTGGCACCACATTCTGATAGATGCGTACACGTGAGCCTGATACAAGGTAGCTACCATCCATTCCCTTAGCAGTAGAGCACGATACTGTTACCCGGGCGGAAGTAGAGCCGCTACACTTAATAGCGGTCACAGTACCCGACTGGAAGCAATTCCCCTCTCCGGTAGCCTTTGCGCGAGCGTAAAATGTAGTCCCTGCAGTTACAGCGGGTACAGCCACAGACCAGCCTGCGCCACTTGTAGCCACAGTGCTACTATCCAGGAAGGCGCCATTACGGTACAGATATATCTTGGCAGTATTGCTCTTGCTGCCATCAAGGCGTGTCCATGTACCACTCACTGTAGTGCTGCCCACAGTGGGGGCATTCACACTGGGAGCTTCCGTACATACGGGGACATACGATGATGTAAGTAGGGTAGCAGGCGTAACAGGAGTACTGTATTTGATCACCTTTATAAAGGCGTCCATATAGTCAGAAATGCTGCCGTACCCGAATATGTCTGATATAGGGCCATCAAGTGCGGGAAGGGGAGACATTACTGTGGTAGACGCAAACCGTAAAGACGTATTTGAATTCACCCCCAGCTGTGACATAGGAACATAGAAATCCATAAAGTAGTCGGGATTGCCTGACACGTATGAAAGAGCTACCGACACCTGCGAGTAATTAGTGACAGGTGTATTTGCATATTTCAGAACTACTTTGTTAGCTGTGTCAACATTGTACACAGCTACCCTGAAGTTGGACTGAAAACATATCTCAAACTCAAAGCCTGGGTTCCCAATCTTCCCATTGCCAGGCGCAGTATATCCCGGGTCAGCACTCGCCCCGCTGTATCCGAATTTGCCATCAGTATCAACAAGTATAGAGTAGCTCTTTGATCCAGGGATGAAATTCCCGATGCGCTGCCGGAAGATCAGATTAGTACCATCGCTGTATACGAATGATCCTGTACTATCGGTCGCCGTTACCAGATCCGAGAAGCCCCCTGTAGGCCCCCGCATGAGGTCTCCCGTCGGCTCATAGAAGATCGGCTTTATAGGCCGGAACTTAATCTCTGTTTTAGACGTATCGGAGTCTGATATCTTAAAGCCCTGATTTGTCACCGACGTGTACCCATCATTGTTTGGGTCCAGAATGCTTAAGCCTGCACCGGTTGCTCGTTTTACAATCATGCCCGGCGATTGAGCAAACGCTGCAGTGCCAAGTGCTACCGCGATGGTGCAACAGGCTACCGCCTTTCGCAACAATGTATGTATCATGTGTGTGTGTTGTGCCAACAAAAATGCTTCCTCCAACTATTATATCGGAGACATCTGGACACGCTAACAACTGATTTGCAATAGAAAAGATAGCAACGTGAAGAAGATGCGATGAGAGAGTAATAATGCGTAATTGCACGCCTTATTAACCGATCAATTTCTATAGCTCATGCAAACCATTGCAGATCTCATGGAAAGTCACGCCGTTCGACGCAGCGGACACAGAAAAATGCTACAGAATTCTTCGCTCTAAAAGCATCAATAACTGTCCATAGAGGACCATTACTGTCCCCTATGCAAACATATTCCGTAGAAGTGTGTTTTGTTATTTGGTGTTTACAAAAACGCCACTTTAAGGGCAAGGTCTCTCGTCGGCATCAAAAAATGCCGACGAGAGACCAATAATGGGTAGCTGCGATGCTTATATTCTGCCCCTGATAGTTGCAGCTACACTTTACTTTTTAATCGCAACGTCAAAGCAGGTTACTACTTCACACTCCTTACAGTTAATGTCCCTGAATGTGAACTTCACACAGATCTGTCCCTTCAGCTCACAGCAATCTATTAGTGGCGGTGGTGGCAAGTAGAACTTAATACCAATTGGACCTGTTATCGTGAAGTTGGATCCATTGTTCCATACAACTTCTCTGGGATTCTGGTATACACCTCCGCCGGTTGGGTTGAAGAATGCCGTAGTCGCCCCACCGTAGAGGCTTATCAGTCCAGGTACAGCTCCGATGTTCGCCGCGCTTGCTATACTCGCCCAGATGAATGGAAGTGTCTTGCAGCTTAGACATTCATCCTTGAAGTTGCTGGTGATGTTATAGCTCAGAACTTCTGCGCGCACTTCCGATAGCAGCACACCTGTAAGTCCCGAAATTGTGAAGGTCTGACTGGCGATAGTTGCGCTGCCAGCAGTCGTGACTGTATACGTAGGAGTACCTGGTTGCACCCGAATGGTATACTTACAGCATGGAGTATCAACAGGAGGACAGTTATCAACCTTAAATGATATGACACAGCTGTCGCATATCTTATCCCCACACCAGCCATACAGTGTCAGTGTATATGTGCCGTTCTGAGTTGTTGTAAAATTGGCAGGTACGCTACCGGTAATTGCAGACCCGGACGGTGGTAAGAGCGAGTAAGTAACCTTACCCTTGCAGGTGTCCTTGCATATGTATGAAGTGTTGATACTGTAGGCTGTACTGCACTCAACATTGTATGTCTTCCAACATTTTACTGGTAGACCAGTAGATACGACAGCGGCTGGGATACCCATCCCGCCTGGATGTCCTATTTGGCTAATTAGAATGTCGTTCCATTTTGTACCGGCACAATCACATCCGCATAGCACCTCAAACCTAATCACACAGCTGTCGCATATTTTCTCACCACACCAGCCATATAGGGTTAGTACGTAGGTGCCGTTTTGACTGGTTGTAAAGTTGAGTGGCATGGACCCAGTAGTAATTCCGCCGCTTGGAGACATCAGCTTATAGGTCACGGTACCCTTGCATGCTGTATCCTTACAGATAAAGCCAGCTGACAGATTGTAAGGTTTGTTGCACTCCAGCTTATAGGTCTTGTCACACTTCAGGCTTTGGGTCGCGCCGATGATCACCTTGCCACCATCGCTTGGTACGCCTTGCGTGAGCACTATATTATCCCACTTGCTGGCCTTGCAATCGCAAGGCTGGCAATCAGATCTAAATTTGATGATGCAGCTATCACATATCTTACTTCCGCACCAGCCATAAATAGTCAGTGTATAAGTACCAAACACAGTTGGTGTAAATGTTACCGCACCTGTGCCTGAAATAGCCGGGCCAGTGGGAGGCTGCAAACTATACGTAACCTTACCCTTACACGTAGGACCAACACAATTGTAGTTAGCCGTAAAAGTGTACGGAACTTTACATTTCACAGGGATCGTAGTGCCACACGACGGGAAGGCTGTCGTAGCACCGCCACTTGTTAAGAACATTTCACCCCAACTGCTGCCCTCGCATTTGCACGTGTCGCAAGGTGGCACGACGATAGAATACTCATTACTGGTATCGGTACACATTGTGCTCTGGTCCGTGATCACTATGTAGTAGCTACCAGTTTGCGCACCTAGCCCGCCATTATTATAAGAACTACCTGTAAAGAGCAATGTGTTCGTATTTGCATCATACCAGTCAACAGTATAGTTAGTGGCGAAGAGCCCAATAAGCGGGTTAGGGGCATAAATAGTAAACGGTCTCGTGCATTTACAAGGGATGCTGTCACAGTAATGAGGGAAAAGGCCTGCACTTGGACGTCTGTTGATGGTAATAGCTTTACTCGCGCTGCAGCCGGTGACTGGGTCAGTATAAGTTGCAACATACGTACCGGCACTAAAGACAACGATGCTCAGCGTATTTGCTCCATTGTTCCAGGTGATATTGCCGGTGTGGTTTGTAACAGTCAGTGTGATAGGCACGCCCGCGCAGAGACTAGTTGCGCTAATCACTGGAGCCGCAGGTACGGGGTTGACAGTTATAACCTGGGTACACGTGTCAGTGCAGCCATATTGGTTGGTGACCACAAGGTGGATCGGTGTGGTGAGGCTAACGGTTTGCCCAATGGTAGAGCCGCTGCCTATAGACGATCCATAATTGCCATTGGCATACCAGTCATACGTGTACCCGGGAATATTGGGTGAAGCCATGATAACAAATCCCCCTGGATTACAAAGCTGCTTGGATGGAGAGACGCCAAATGTCGCCTTTGGTTTCGGTGCTGGGGTCACCGGCACTGTATTCGAAATACAGAAGCAGCCATTGACAGTGCTTGTTATGACCACGTGATAATTGCCGGGGACATTTGTTGCATACGTAGCTCCTGTATTTGCCCCTGGCGCAGCGCTAAATACTCCAGGACTTGTTTCTACCTCCCATAGGTAAGTGTAGGATCCGGAGGCGGCAGTAAGCACAGCATTGTGCCCCGGACAGATATAGGCAGGCTGAATCGTACAACTGCTTATTCCCGGTAGTACGGTCACATTTGTGGCTGCAGAGCAGACGTTGCCTAATAAATCAGTGACCTGTAGTGTTACCGGGTACCCTGTAGCAGTCACGTAAGCATGTGAAACGGATGGACTAAAAGCGGTAAAGCCATCACCAAATGTCCAACTGTAAAATACGAAACCGGACGGGGACGAAGTAAATAGTGCAGGCACGCCTGTACAGACTGGGCTGGAGCTGTTTATACTAAGTGGAGTATACGTCACATTCTGCGTCACAGTCTTGGTACATGTTAGCGCTCCCTGAGTATATGTCATTGTAAGCGTAACAGGGAAGGTGCCTCCCGAAGTATAGCAATGTGGTCCTGGGTTGGGTGAGGTTACTATAGGACTTCCATCGCCATAGTTCCATTGGTAAACAACGGAGCCAGGTCCAATGTTAACAGACTCGTTTGCTACGTTTAGACAGCCATTACAACCCAGCGTATAACTAAACGCTGCTCCTATAGGAACCAGGGCTTGCGTAGCAATACAGTTGCCAGTACATCCTGTAGGGTTAGGGGCTGGCGGGCCTACACAGAATTGTACACAATACTGTCCTGGGGGACCATAGGTATGTGTTATCGGCACTCCTGATGCGCCTGTAGCTGTTGTGCCATCGCCAAAATCCCAAATGATACTGGCCCCGGTTGGGTTGGGCGTTACACCAGTAAATTGGTAGGTATTGCAGCTCAGCTGTTGATTCTGCGTAATTGTAGGGTTGTTTACATCCGGGCAGCATACTTTGGGCACAAAGAAGTCAACACACTTTGTACACGTGCCGTAGGTGACTTCTACAGAGTAAAAGCCATCAGTGGTTACATTAAGGCTGTTGGACAAGGCAGTCGAAGTAGTAGTAGCAATAACGCCTCCCATCGATGTACAAGGCCCCGTGTGCCAGGTGTATGTAAACGTACCTGAGGCAGGCTTCGCAACATTCACAGTCAGCTGTAACGGCGCCATATTAGCGGCCGAACACCTAGGTGTAAGGCAACGCACCGGTACGATCGCAAACGGATCTGGTACAAACTTGTTTGCAGTCGCTGTACAACCCCTGGTGGCGGTAACGGTATGATTGCCAAAGGTTGTCGTAGTGATAGACTGTGTTGTTTGGCCATTCGGCGTCCATGAGTAAGTAGCACCAGCTGGCGCGCCGTTGGCAGTGAGTGGCACACCAGGAAGTGTGCATATGTCACCGCTACCCATTGTAATGTTCATGATGAACTTAGGATAGATCATGATATTCGCCTGTCCTGTAGCATTGCCACAAGTCGAGCTGGCATTTACCGTGACAGGTCCCCATGGTCCCGGACTGGTGGTGCCGTGCCAGAGAATATTGACTGGGTTGCTGTTTACCGGTGGATTTATTGTGCCAAGGCTTGGAATAGATATGCTCCAGTTAATTGTTGTTCCGGGAGGCACAGTACCTCCTGTGAGGGTGTACGATTTGATGCCGTCCACACATACACTGGTATCACCGGTGACAAGGCCCATTGTCGCCATGTTGATCGTGAATATGCCAACATTGACTACGCAGAACGGCGCAGTACTCTGCTTCAGTTGTATGGCGATCGTGCCCGGTAGCGAAGTGAATATCGCAGTTGTATTATCACCTGTCGTAGATGTACCTGGAGGGAATGTTCCGTTCGTAATGGTCCACTCATAATAGTAGCCAGTTGGTGCAGGTGTACTTATGCTGTACGCATACTGGCTTCCTGGACATCCTACCAAAGGTCCCACTAGTGTTCCGGGGGTAGGTGGCTGCACCACAGTCAGTGTGGTCGATGCGCTACTGTTGCAGAACGCGCCGGAGGTATTCTGCGCAGTAATAACATAAGTCCCTGCGTTGGCAAAAGTCGCGGTATAAGAACCCGTTCCGGTAGCACCAGGTGGTATAACGCCTGAGGTATTGCTTACCGACCAATTGAATGTGCCGGTAAGGTTTGGGAAGAAGGAAGCTGGTGTTGGTGGCGTACTCTTGCAGATGGATGATGGTCCGAATATCGAGTAAGTGTTCTTCAGGATAATATTCAGGCTACCCGTAGAGCTGCAGCAGAGGTGCTTATTGTTCAGATTTACCGTGAGCAAGTAAGTGTCACCTACGTTACCAAGAGACCAGTTTATGACTGCCGAATTATTGTCGGGGTAGGTGCTCAGCATAAAATTTGCCGGTGAGCTGGCAGTCACATTGGTCAATGTCCATGTATAATCTGTACCGGGAAGGAACGGTACCGTGTAGACAGATGAGCTTGTATTGCAGGGTGAAGTGTTCCCGGTTATAATTGTCGTTGTTGGAACGATAGGTACGGTAGCATAGGCTGTACATCCTCCGCAAGTCACCGAAAGCTGCCCCTGTGGATTCCCGTTGCCCCAGACCACGGTAATGGTATTTCCCGAACTGGCAATTGCTGTGCCTCCGACCGGTGTCCCCCACACCGCTCCTGAACAGCCTACAGCAGTATAGGTGGCTGTGTCGCCGGCACATACAGTACTGATACACTCAATCTTTACGTTGCCGTTGACCAGTGTGATCTTTTGCTGGAATGTGTCTGCACAGCACGTAACAAGCGTCAATGAATCTGCGTGCGTACCACCTGTTGACGATGGTGGGCTCGGCACCAGTATGGAGCTGTATGCTATCAGTGTAACGGTATATGTACCAGCCGCATTATATACATGCGATGGGTGGGTTGCATTCGAGGTGTTATTAGCCCCGGAGGCAGGATCTCCAAAATCCCAGCTATAGTAAGCTGTTCCGGAGAAGGTGGTGGTATTAGTGAAGTTATATGCTGACGGTGCGCATGGTGTACCACTGGGAGAAAAGGTAAATCCTGCAACAGGCTTCGGTGTAACGGTTACTGTAAGGCACTTAGTAAATACATTGCCCGAGGCATCTGTTACAGTTAAGGTCAGAACATATGTCCCGGTTACTGGCCATACGATGCTTATGTTAGCAACTGTCGGGCTGGGGTTAATTGATGGAGTTGCAGGTCCGGAAGTGATCGCCCATTGGTAAGTGGCCCAGGGGCCGCCAAGTGCGGCATACGTATATGGCTGGTCAACGCAAACTGTAACCGGCGTGCAGCTACCTCCATTTGGTGTTCCAACAGCGCCCTTCCGTTCAAAACAGGGGGACTCTTCATATTTTATGTCTACCTGGTCGCAGCCTTGTGCAGCTGCGTTCTGGCCCTTTACAAAAAATGCAAAACCAGTGAGTATGACGAAAGCTATATGCCTGAAGTATGTGTAGATGTTTGTCATGGCTGATAGCTTTAGTTGTTAGCATTTGGGTTACCGTTGCCATTTCCTGTAGCACATCCATCCTTTCGTTTTTCATAGCATACCACCTTGCTGCATACCGTGCAGTCGGCGAATGTGATTACATACCTGATACACCATCTAATGGTTGCCGAGCAGCACTTTACTGTAGGCGGAAAAGTGAACGTCATTACCGCATTCGTCGCGGAGGTAAAGCTTTTTGGAGGAAAGAAGTTCCATAGCAGCGCATGGGTATCGGTACCTGCGCCGGTGACCGAGGCCATTGTACCGCTGGTCAGGTTGCCAAAGGTTTTGCTGTCTTTATTGCAAGGCATGCATTCATCGCTTTCCGGAATAAACTCGAAGTACATCAACTCAGCCCGCACACTTTTTATCAGCTTGGCGGGGCTTGTCGTGATTGTGACAGGTTGGGTAAGTGTAATGGTATTGTTCGCATTCACTACACTGCTGCCCCCACTAATCGTAATCTTCGTCTTGGGCGATTCACAGAAGTCGCATTTGCACGGTGCCACAGGAATACAGGTATCCCGTGATGCCTTCCAGAAGGTGTTGGCTACATCAGTTATCTCAGCACCTACACAGATGTTGGACAGTAAAGGCGATGCGGTGATAGTCCCGGTTATGACAAGTGTATTCGCCGGCGCGATCGTAGTGTTTAGCGGTGGCGAGAAGGTGCTGATTGTGGCGCCCCCTGGTGTACTGGATGTAACTACGAAGTTGGTCAGCTTTGCAGTGGTAGCATTAGGATTGGTAATGGAGTACATCAGTGAATAGACGCCAGGAGTGGCAGTACAGCTTACTTTGATGTCATTTATCCTAATGATGTAGTCTGATATTACAATCGCCGTTGGGTCGCTATTCCCCTTATTATTTCCTATCGGTTGTCTCAGACTGTTCAGTGCCTGTACATTCCAGATATAAGTGCATGCTGGGCTGCTACATGGCAGAGATTCACTTTCAATAGTTGCCTCGGTCAGGTTGGCGAGGTCCTTTGTCAGCAGTTCCTCTTTGCCCGACATTACGCTCTTTACTTCCTCTCCTGCTTCTACCTTCCAGATCCTTAGCCGATAGGTTATTTTCTCCTGGGGTAATGGCTTAACCGGAGTCCAGCTGAACCTAAGAGGCGATCTTAAATCCGCTCCGCGAAATACCTTCTTGTCTGCCGGACTTACATTCTGTGGCGGCGAGTACGTAGTAGTTGTAGTCGTCGTAGTGCTAGATGTTGATGTTGTAGTCGATCCGCTTGGACCTTCCATTTCAACAGCGAATTCCTTACAGGCTTCTGCACTTATAGGTTCATTCTTGTCGTTGAAGAATTGGACACAAATGGTATATGTTCCCTTGTTCAGAGAGGGACATTGACTCAACGCTGGCATCATATCCGCCGCGGAAAATATGCGGGAGGCAAAAGGGCTTACTGATATCCCTGTTGCCGGACTTCCCCCACAGAATTTATTGCTGCCTTGCCTGATCTGAACTACCAGTCTCGATTGAACGTCTCCTGCGCTCGGATTCGTGGTTGCATTTAGCGACAGGCCATTAGCCACAGTGTACCAGCTCTGTGGCTGACCTGGCATAACAGGCTTGATGTCGAGGCTTACAATATTTATAAGCCCATTAATGGATTTTGCGCTTCCTACGATGCTACCAGCAATGCAGAGAAGAATGAAAATAGAAGTACGCATTGGCAAACAAATTATTATGCGATTATTTCGACGCTATATCACCCGCTGACCGCCATGTAAAAGAACCTTAGCCACATCTAAGATAATAGTTCATTTTGCGGGATTGGGAGTGGTTATTAATAAATTGTTAAAGCTCATATTCAATACATTTAGAAATAGCTGTTTGTATTGATAAGAGGTAAGGCTTCTAGATTTATGAATACCTGAATGCCTGAACAGTCGAAAATGATCTGCACTATGCCAAACTGTGGCAGAGTAAAATGTTTTTTAGAAAAACCCTCCAGGCCACATGTAGTCTCCAAGGAAAGAGGTTGCCCAGGCCTTGCCTGAACAATGGCTAGATAAAGGAGAAGTGGGAGTATATACGAGGTTAGTATGAGGTTACAACGAGGTTAGAACGAGGATAGACCGCCGCTGGAAGAACGCTTGGCCTATGCGGAAAGTAAGGCGAGAAATCACTACAACGCTGGAGACGCAAGTAGCACGGCTACTAACATGTTATGTGCAATGCCAAAAAAGGGCCTCTAATAGAGGCCCCAGTACATGTGCAATTAGCGGCGGCTAAACAACTAACCAGCGAAGTGTCTCCCCTAAGCTTAAACCGGATCGGCTATGCTTAGTAATCCTGACCGTTATAGTAAACACGATAAAAATTCTCACCTATACGATAACGCAGGACATCATAGTTGACATCCCAGTTTTCAATATCGGCGGAACTTACATCGTACACATCGCCACCTGAGAACATCCTGAGCACCCGGGCTCTGTTCTGGTAAACAAGCGAGTTGTAGCTAACCACATAGCTCTCGGGATAATAGCTTTCCAGTTGGGTTACTTGCCCTTTATAGAATACCTGGAAGTATCCACCGGCATCCCGGAAGCCGACTACGTTATCACCCACCTGGTAGTCTGGTCTGAAGTAGCCAAGATTGTAAATGCTATCGGCATAATAGATCTTAAAGTAGCCGTCGTTTGATACGTACGCTACAAGATTATCGCCTACCGTATAGGATATTGGCGGGAAGTTTTCGGCTATTACCGTCTTTCCCGAATTGAATATCTTAAAGACATTTCCAGCATCAAGATAGGCAACGGTATTGCGACCCACATCAAATCCATTTACCGCATACTCTTCCTGCGTAATGATCTCTCCGTGGTAAAACAGGTGGAACTGACGGGCGTAGTTGTTATAGGCAGCAATATTATCGCTGACCTTGATGTTTTGAAAAGCCGAGCCTGCCAGGTATGACTCTATCGGGTACACCGTACCATTATAATAGGCCTTGTATTCATTGCGTACGCCATCCTGAAATACTATAAGGCTATCGCCCAGGTAATATTCATTGCAGAGCAGCGAGAGGTTCTTTACGATCCCGCGTTCGAATACATTGAGCGATTTTGCATTAAGGAATATGGTGAGGTTGTCTGTGGTCCGAAAGGCATTGGTAAACCCGGTATTGATCGTTCGTACCCCACCATTGTAATAGATCTTAAAAGAGCGTGCATTATCAAGGTAAGCGATAGTATTTCGCCCGACGCGCATTTCGGTGGGAGGCAGGTAGTCGATCTTCCGCAGGATGCCATTATCCCAGGCCATAACCTGGTTCTGCAGATTAGTGTAGGCGGCAAGTGGCTGGGCAAAGAGGTTTTGCGCGCTACCAGACAGAACAAGGAACAACAGGATCACTAACCGGCGCATAGAGTACTTATGAGTGTGTGCTAAACCAGTCAAAGGTCGCCAATAGTGTGCCAAATAAAAAAGCCGGCCTGAGATCAGGCCAGCCCCTATAAACCCTATCACTATGAAAACTTGTACAAAGATAAATCGGTGATGGAGCATTACAATGTTTTTTATTACAGATAACAAGTGAAAAACAAATGCTCCTGAGCGTTTTTGGGGATAGTTCTTATAAAAATCCCGGTCACGAAGACCGGGATTGTTTATTTAACGGGATCTGAGATATGGTTATTGCTTGTTCACCATTTATCGGATCAGGGTCACCTCACCCTTAAAGGTCTCCGTATAGTTATCAGGATAAGCCACGCGAATAAGATAGCTGTAGTTGCCTATTCCCTGCTCTACGCCCTTCCAGGTGCCATCCCATCCTGCATTCTTATCTGTAGTGGAGAATACCTCCTGCCCCCAGCGGTTAAATACGCGGAACTCAAGGAGCCTGTGAACAGTGAAGGTTACGGGTTTGAATACATCATTCTTTCCATCTCCATTAGGTGTAAAGCCAGTCGGTACAAGTATATTATCCCTGTAGTCAACATATACGTGCACGCTATCGGTATTAACACAGCCATTCATATCCCGGCCGTATACAACATACTTGATAGACTCACGCGGACTTGCCACCGGTGAAGGAGAGTTAGGATCGCTCAGCGAGCCTGCAGGAGACCAGCTATACCACTGTGCACCGCTGGCATATAGCTGTACGGTCTGTCCGTACTTGATCATTGTATCCCTGCTTTCCACACGCACATTAGGCAGTGGGTTTACAAATACGGTCAGAGTCAGGGTATCGGGGCATCCGGTCTCATAATTCGGGTTGATCGGGTTGGTTTGATGAACGTTGTTTGTGAACACAACAGCATAGGTTGTGGTAACCGGTGGTGTTGCTATTGGTTCTGCACAATCAGTGCAGGTCAGTGAACCGGAGGCATCACTGAAAACACCATTGTGTACTTCATACCACTTATAGCCATCGCCACCTGAAGCATGAAGTGTAACGAACTGATTGACGCAGGCTATAGTATCCGTAGGACCTGCAGAAAGGGTGTGAGTAGGAATTGTGATGTGCAGAGAGTCCCTTACAATACAGCCATTGCGGCCAACTGTGTAAACAGCATAATTCACACTGCGCGGTATGTAAGCAAGGGGGTTCTGCACATTGCTGTCCTGGAGATTATTACCCGAATCCCAATGATACAGGAATGGCAATACAGGAGTAGGGCAGAAGTTGAATTGAACAGATGGCCGCTCATTGTAAAGATTTACATCATTCACGTTGCCACCACACACGTTAATGCCATTATCTGCCTTCATAATAGAAGTGCCAGGCACCATTGCCACAGGGTCGGGCACTGTGTTCAGCAGGGCCTGTGGACCAAGGCAAATGTCTACAAGTAGGTTCTTTGTCGTATCCCAGCTATAGGGTTGGTCAAAATCTATCTGGTTCCAGCCCGAAGGCGATAAAGCAACGGCTGTCTTCAACGCAACATTTGTGGCGTTAGGGAAGAATGAATTGTTGTTTGTAGGCGTAGGGAACTCGGTAAAGTTGACACATGCGAGTGAGATATACACATAATCGAGGGCATTAGCGCTGACAGTAGGGTTAAGCGTCTGGAAGGCCATGCCCTTAATCGTACCACTATAGAATCCAGCCTTCAGGATATCTTCCTTCGGAATGATAAACTGGTACTTCATAAAAGTCTTTGCAGAATAGAACGGTGTATTGTTTGGTACACTTGGGTAGTTCAGACCAAAGCCAACCACAGCGGTATCTTCATCTGCAGGGTTACAGGTCAGCGGATTTGCCGTACCACATGGAATGTTAGCATAGGGACCCGGACCATATGCCTGCGACAGCAGCTGCACATAGGAAGGGCGACAAACAAGCAGCGGGTCCTGTGGTGCTACAACTTTTACAAGCGTATCAATAAATACATTCACAGTGTCACTGCTCTTACATAGCTGCTTCGGGTCATCTGTCGTTACTACATAAGTATAGTCTACCGGCGGATTCGCAACAGGTGTATAGCAGTCAGTACAGCTCAGGTATTCAGCCGTAGCGCCAGACAGATTGGTCCATGCATACCCTGCACTAGGGTTACCATTTACCATCTTGAACTTAACTGGTCGCTCGCCCAAGGGGCATACTGTGAGATCCGGCCCTGCATCAAGCCCGGGTCCCAACACCCGTATTGTAAATACAAAATAAACCTTCGGAACGATCGGGACTGATGCAGCACATCCGCTGTCAAGCGCTTCGAGTGCTATTACGTGGTCACCGTAGTCAGCTGGTGTAGGAGTCCAGCTAAATGTAGAAGTTGCCGATGTTCCGCCATTGCCCACAGTCGTGTAAGTAAGGCCTGTAGGAAGTATAGAAGAAAGGAGGGGACGAAGTATAATGAGTCCGTTAGCGTTATTCACTTTAGCGTTCACTTGGAACGTAATTGGCGTACCCGGGCACACATAAAGAATGTTGTTCCCCACGGTGGCATCGAGCTTCTTCAGACCTGTAGGAGCCTGAACAATCGAATCTATTGTAGGGTCCTGCACGCCGGCGCAGGGGAGCACGCTTACCTGCACGTCCCGGTGTATCCAGCCAAGGACGGTACCCGTCGCTTTGTCTATATCCTTTGTCTCAAACGCAAGTACAAATTTGCCCACGTTCTGAGGATTGAATGTCGCAGTACCTGTTAGCGGGTTTACGGCATAACCACCCGGAGCAGCGGCAGCAATTGGATTGTTGAATGAATAGCCTGCCGCGAATGGAAGATTTGTAGGCGGAGCACCAAAAGCCTGGGCATTAAAGTTTGTAGTCTGGAGGGAATCGAGGTCCTTGTCAACAGGTGCGTTTACATAGTTGTAAAGACGGTTTGCACAGATATAGGGAATAGGATCGGCTGTGTATACTGGCGTACTGTTGTTGTACTTGGCAACATTATTTATCCGGCACTCTACATAAATGCCTGCACCACTTACCGGATTGCCGCCGGTAGCGAGGATGTTTAGTACGCCTGCATTCCTACAGCAGCTGCTCCAGTAAAAGGTAAGGTCTGTAGTCCGCTGATTATTTGGTACCGTAAAGACAGCCTGGTAAGTCCTTCTTAGAAAGCCTGGATACTGTACGAAGTTGGCCAGCTGACGGCAGGAGTTCTGTGGCTTGTACGTACCGCATAGCTGGTCCAGCGTGTCTTCGGGCCCAACCTGAGTCATGGTAACACCCTGAGTGAGGTTGATGCTGGCTGATCGTGCTGTTACATAATCAGTACCGAATAATCCAAGATTCATGGTATAAGGCCCATTCGGATAGTTGCCGATAGTTCCATAGTCAGGTTCGCAGATCTTATAAACCTTTAGTGTAAGGCGGTAGGTCATGTCTGTAGGACCTGTGCCTATATATTCTGCGCTGAGGTCAACAGCTGCAAGGTGGTCAGCATGTGCCTTCTGTGTCCCGGCAAGGGCAAATAACATCAGGAAGCTAAGTATGGACCTGAAAAGTAAAGTTGACTTCATAGAAACTGCTTGAGAGGGAAGAGGATAGATGGGCGACACCCAATAATACAAAAAAGACAGGCAATATGCCTGTCTGGTTGGTGTTACCAACATTTTTTGGTTGCACGGACTGCGATCGTCACATCCGGTTGTGCATGTACTAAAAGGGGCTATCCTGGCCAGCCTACCAGGAGCTGTTTTCATAATGAGCTGAAAAACAAATGCTCCTGAGCGCTTTTGGGGATAGTTCTTATAAAAATCCCGGTCACGAAGACCGGGATTGTTTATTTAACGGGATCTGAGATATGGTTATTGCTTGTTCACCATTTATCGGATCAGGGTCACCTCACCCTTAAAGGTCTCCGTATAGTTATCAGGATAAGCCACGCGAATAAGATAGCTGTAGTTGCCTATTCCCTGCTCTACGCCCTTCCAGGTGCCATCCCATCCTGCATTCTTATCTGTAGTGGAGAATACCTCCTGCCCCCAGCGGTTAAATACGCGGAACTCAAGGAGCCTGTGAACAGTGAAGGTTACGGGTTTGAATACATCATTCTTTCCATCTCCATTAGGTGTAAAGCCAGTCGGTACAAGTATATTATCCCTGTAGTCAACATATACGTGCACGCTATCGGTATTAACACAGCCATTCATATCCCGGCCGTATACAACATACTTGATAGACTCACGCGGACTTGCCACCGGTGAAGGAGAGTTAGGATCGCTCAGCGAGCCTGCAGGAGACCAGCTATACCACTGTGCACCGCTGGCATATAGCTGTACGGTCTGTCCGTACTTGATCATTGTATCCCTGCTTTCCACACGCACATTAGGCAGTGGGTTTACAAATACGGTCAGAGTCAGGGTATCGGGGCATCCGGTCTCATAATTCGGGTTGATCGGGTTGGTTTGATGAACGTTGTTTGTGAACACAACAGCATAGGTTGTGGTAACCGGTGGTGTTGCTATTGGTTCTGCACAATCAGTGCAGGTCAGTGAACCGGAGGCATCACTGAAAACACCATTGTGTACTTCATACCACTTATAGCCATCGCCACCTGAAGCATGAAGTGTAACGAACTGATTGACGCAGGCTATAGTATCCGTAGGACCTGCAGAAAGGGTGTGAGTAGGAATTGTGATGTGCAGAGAGTCCCTTACAATACAGCCATTGCGGCCAACTGTGTAAACAGCATAATTCACACTGCGCGGTATGTAAGCAAGGGGGTCCTTGACATTACTATCACTAAGGTTGTTACCCGGAGCCCAATGGTAGAGGAATGGTAAGACAGGTGTAGGACAGAAATTAAACCTGACAACAGGACGATCACCAAAGCTTGATACTGCGTTTACATTACCGCCGCACACATTAATGCCATTGTCAGACTTCATAATTGCTGCACCGGGTACTACGGCTACTGGGTCTATACCATTTGCGTTTATTGTTTGTGGACCCACGCAGATATCAACCAGAATATTCATTGAAGTATCCCAACTGTAAGGTTGGTCGAAATCTATCTGGTTCCAGTCGTTGGCCGTGAGCGCATATCCTGTCTTCAGCGCGACCTGTGTATAGTTAGGGAAGAATGAATTGTTGTTTATTGGCTTTGGGAACTCAGTAAACGGCACACACGCTAGAGAAATATAGAAGTAATCCATTGGATTAGTTCCATTAATGGTTGGGTATATCGTTCGGAAAGCCATGCCATTAATAGTTCCACTATAAAAGCCGGAAGCAAGGATCTCAGATTTAGGTATGATAAACTGATATTTAGCGAATGCCTTGCCTGTATAGAAAGGTGTATTTGCCGGGATCTCCGACGGATTCAGGCCCGTTCCAACAAAGGCAGTATCCTCGTCAGGTACTGCACAGGTTATTGGATTTGCGGTACCGCAAGGGATATTAGCGTGAGGGCCAGGTCCGCTCGCCTGAGCAAGCAGCTGAATATATGATGGACGGCAAACCAGTAGCGGATCCTGGAGCGCTTCTACCTTCACGCTTGTATCTATTGCAACAACAACAGTATCAGAAGTCTTACAAACGAGGAATGGATCATCCGTAGTTACTACATACGTGTAGCTATACGGGGGCGATGCCACAGGCCTGTGACAATCTGTACAACTGAGGAATTCTGCAGCAGCACCGCTCAGGTTAGTCCAGGCCACACTACTGGCTGGGTTTGCATTGACACTTAGCTGAACCGGACGTTCGCCCAGTGGACATACAAGCAGGTCTCGTCCGGCATCTAAAGCAGAACGCACGTCTATAGTAAATGTAAACTCATTACGTAGGGTGATTTCCTGCCCTACTGCGCAGGTGCTATCAACTGCTAATATTGATACAACATGTGTCCCTATATCTGCCAGGGTGGGTGTCCAGTTTATCGTCATGAAACCGGTGCCGCCCGTAACTGTCGGAGTTGCGGTCATACCCCCAGGCAGCGCACTTGCCGGACGCATGTAAATAAGCCCATTGGGGTTATTGGAATGTGCATTTACCAGGAATGATAGTGGCGAGCCTGGACAGGCCGTTAGAATCACTTCTCCATTATCGGTACTTATCTTTTTGACTCCGGTTACGGCCTGGGGGATAGAATCTATATAAGGTGGAAGGTTGGTACAGGGTAATACTGTTATCGTGACATCTCTCAGTACGTGCCCTAAACGTTGTTTCGTTGTCCGGTCCCAATCTTCGGTTCGGAATGCAAGTACATATCTGCCCGAATTACTGGCAGTAAATGATGCCTTCCCAGACGTCGGGGCCACGAAGTAGCTACCAGTGCCTGTTGCCGCAGTGCCCGTTGGCTCAGCAGCAGAATAATTTGCGAAGTACACAACATCTGCAGGGGTTGTGGCAGTCTGACGTGCCGGGGTAGCAAATGTTACGAGCGAATCACCATTCGGGTCAGAAGGCAAATTGGAGAGCGAACTTGGCTGATTTGTACAGGCAAATGTGAATGGCTGCCCCTTATACCGCGGAGAGCTGTTGTTATACTTCAGTAGGTTGTTGATGCCCACTTCTACGTAGAACTGAGCACTTGATAACCCATTGATATTGGTGTAAGACAATAATCTGCAGCAGGACTGCCATGTAAAAGTGAGATCGGCGGAACGACCTGGTACTGTCACAGTATCAGAATATGTTCTGGTCGTGTATCCGGAATATGTCACGTTCGCCGGGACCCGGCAGGAATTAATCGCAGAAAACGAAGGACAAAGATTATCCAGCGTATCCTCATAAACAGGTTGACCATTAGCATCATTACGCAGGACCTGGTTAAAGTCGTTTAGCGTCTTTGAGTAATTCAGACTTGCAGATTTCACGGATAATTGCCCATAGGAGGTTTGCCCAAGGGCAAGGTTATTCCCAACACAAATGCGATACAGTACGACCGTTACCCTATACTTCATATCTGAAGGCCCTGTACCGATGTAATCAACGAACATGTCGATTGAGGAAATGTGATCAGCGTAGGCCTTTTGCGAGCCTGTCAGAACAAGTGCGATCAGGAAGCTAAGTATAGACCTGAAGAGTAAATTTGACTTCATAGGAACTGCTTAAGAGGGGAATGAGGGGAAGGATAGGGGAAGGATAGGGGAAGATACCTATAATATGAAAAAGACAGGAAATAAGTCTAACTAGTTGGTGAAATCCAATACTTTTTGACCGCATCTACCGCACTTGCCATATCAAGCTGGCGCATGCACTTAAAGTGTCCTCGGGGGCATCGCTGATAGCCTAGCTTAGAGCACGGATGGCAACTAAGCTTCTTGTTTTCCATAATCACGCTCAACGGACTAACTCTGCTTTTAAGGTTATTTCCTCCATAGTAGGGGAACATGCCAAGCCCTGGCGATGTATTGCCCCAGAGCGAGACAACAGGCTTCCTGAAAGCTGTAGCTATATGCATTAGACCCGTATCATTACTGACCACAACTCGGGCTCGCTCAATCAGTCCTGCTGATTCATTGATATTAAACTTGCCACAGGAGTTATAAATCTTAATTGGATCCTGCTCTGCTATCGCTCTCCCCTCGTCACGGTCTTCCGGGCCTCCCAGTAGAATTACCGGGTAAGGGACCGTCTCGCAAAATACTTTCCATTGCTCTATCGGTAATTTCTTGGTAGGGTAGGAGCCACCTATTACACAGGCGACATATCCGGTCCAATGAGATGTTGGAATGTCTTCATTGCTTATTCGTGCCTGGTCAGGGATATAATACTCTAGCCCACCACCATCATTCTGCACGCCAATTGGCTTTAAAGTATCGAAGTAGCGCTCTACAATGCTCGCATCAGGCATCACATTTACACGAAGGTTTACCAGTATCCACTTCTCTATGTTCTTCTTTGGGAACGAAGCACTCTTTACATTTTCAAGTGCATTCTTAACGCGCGCTGTCCGAAGGTTGTGATGCAGGTCAGCAACGAAGTCAAACTTTTCCGCCTTGAGCTCTTTGATAACGGCATCCAGATTGTCATTCAGTAAGTGAAGCCTATCTATATATGGATTCGCAGACAAGATTGGCTGAAACTGTGCCTTTGTCAAATAGTGAATTTCAGCATCCGGCTTTTGTGCCCTGATACAACGCAGCAATGGAGTTGTCAGTACTATATCGCCAATAGAGGAGAAGCGAATGATCAGGATTTTCATGAGCGGCATAAAGTTCGGGCCTGGCACCAGTTCGCTGGTATGATAATATCCCCATGGACTGAACTACCCCGCCAAAACATAATCTTTGCCTTCTGCCTTTGCCTGCTAACATATCGATCTGGAAGAAATTGCGCCATAAGCCCTCTGCTGTCGTGTCGCTGTACCTTATTGGTATCGTATGTCTCCTTGCTGTTTTCGCTTATCCGCTCGCGCCGGATAACTCGCCAAATGCAAACCGCATGATCAGGGAATTGGGCGCACGCCCACCTGGCTTCTCTTGTCTGTTCCTTGTCCAGCCCGGAGAGCCCTCATCGAAGAAATCGTTAATGGCTAGGCTGTTCACTGGTGCGCCGCCACAGAATAATCTTATCCCGATTAATTCATTCCTATTCGCCCGCGATACTATTATTGTTCAGCATTATTTGGGCAAGGCTAAGAAAGAAACCCTTTCCTTTCTTATCCGGAGTATTGTTCCACCTTCAAAGCGTACGCTCGATCTCGGCCGGCAGCAACTCTATGTTTTCGACCATCACATAGACCGGCGGACGTTCATTCTTGGAACCGACCACGACGGCCGCGATATCTTCTCCCGCCTCCTCGTAGCTATTAGGACCAGCCTCATGATAGGTCTTGCGGCAGTAATTCTTTCATTCTGTATGGGCATCTTACTCGGAGTCTTCGTCGGTTACTACCGCAGAGGCCTTGCAGCGATCGTAATGTATCTGATCAATACTTTTTCCACCATCCCGTCATTGCTATTAATCTTCGGCATTACTATTGGTTTAGGACGTGGAGTGTGGCAGATAGTTGTAGCCATTGGCTTTACCATGGGTATTAGCACAACCCGCATCATCCGGGACCAGGTGCGGACGCTCAGCGAGCTTGAGTTCATTAAGGCTACGAAGGCAGTGGGCTTTTCGGATATGAGAATCATCATCCGCCATATCTTCCCTAATCTGGCAGGCCAACTGGCTGTCATTGCTATATCCAGCTGCTCAGCTGCTATCCTCATCGAAGCAGGCCTGTCCTTTCTGGGCATAGGTGTACAGTCGCCCATACCCTCCCTGGGCCTGATGGCCAGAGAGCATGCCACCTCACTGATCAACAGGCCAATCCTAATCCTTCTTCCCGGTATAGTAGTGGTGCTGCTCGCCTGTGCCTTGAATACGCTCGCCAATGCACTACGTCATTTGCATGAGTTAGACACGCCAAATCGCAACTGCCTTTCACATGGTATCTAATGCTTTTCACCCTGTCCGGCCGTCCCACTAACCTCAGCCACACATACAGCACAGTTATAGCAGACTTATGGCACACTTATAGCGCAGTGACCCGCTATTTAGTCCCTAAAAAGGCCACCTTTCCTTCCTGTGCCCATCTAATGCCAGCATAGAAGAGACAATAATCCTTTTTGAGAAGCATCAAATAGTATCAAAGACAGCAATGAAAATTGCGTCTTACTATATTACATGACTACAACCTGCACAGTAGTCCTGGTCTTTTGTTCCAGCAAGACAGTCCTGTTCATAGTAAGCCCAAACAATGTCTCCGGAGTGTAATGTCTGATAGTCATAAGGCTCACCCCCTCATTTCGGCGCACCTTATAATTCGGCTCTAGTGCCGCAATTACGGCAGCGATCTTTTCCGGGTTATTGTCTAGGCAGGCTGTAAACGATATAGCGGCGTTCTGGATCATATTCACGCGGACCCGTAGTTGGGCAAACGTTTCATACAGGTGGCATAGCGCATCTTCCGTGATGAACGAGAAGTCAAGCGTAGTTACTTTCAGCAGCACCTGGTCCCGCTTCCAGACTATAATAGGTGGATAAGCAATGTGCGCTTCATCTGCGCGTATCACAGTGCCACGTTCTTCTTTATCCAGGAAGCACTTTACATACAGTGGAATACCCTCATTGTGTAGTGGCTTAATCGTCTTCGGGTGAATTACCTGTGCTCCATAGTAGGCCATTTCGATGACCTCGTGGTAGGTGATGTCCGGTATCTGAACCGTATCAGGGAATAGTCGTGGGTCCGCGTTGCGCAGACCGGCTACATCCTTCCATATAGTCACTCCTTCGGCACCCAGCATAGAAGCGAGTAATGCCGCCGTATAGTCAGATCCTTCACGTCCAAGCGTCACCGACTCATTATTATCAGTAGCCCCTATAAATCCCTGTGTCACCACGCAACGCCCATTATCCAGGATCGGCTGTAGTATTTCCTTAGCCCTGGCCCTGCTGTAATTAGTGTCTACTTTACCGTCCCGCCATGTATCGTTCGTGCGAATTATCTGCCGTACATCCACCCATTCATTCGGCACGCCTTCACCAGCCAGGAAAAGCGCAAACAGCCGCGTGCTAAGCAGTTCGCCGATACAGACTATCTGATCATAGCTGTAGTCAAATCGTGACGCCTCTGCATCGTCTACTGCCCATTGCAGCTCGGTAAAGAAAGGCGCAAGGACCTGCCCGGCTTTGGCGTAGCCATTGGGTGTTAGGACGGTCTTTGCATATTCCATATGTTGCTGTTCAAGCGCAGCAACTAACTCATGCGCCTTCGTCTTATCTCTGCAGGCCGCACGCACAACTTCCTCCAGCGCGTTGGTAGTCTTGCCCATCGCTGATACGACCACTGTGAGTGCCCCCTTAGCATCCTGGATGATCGGCAGTAGAGCCCTCATTCGCTCCGGGCTGGCTATAGATGCACCGCCAAATTTGTAAACGTTCATGTTATGCTATTGTGCAGGATAATTACTAAATACCCGGATCTCCAATCAACGACTTAACGGAGCACTCACTAACTCTACTGAAAAAGCTCATCCTTACTCTTCGGTCGTTTCTCTTCCTGCCATTGAAATCGACTTAGTCGCATCGCCCGGAGGTTCGCTTTATCTATCGGTGTCATTTTTTGCTTCACTTCCTGCTCTATAATGATCCTGTGGATCTTACTATCCTTAAAGAATAGCCTCATCCGCTCCCCTTCCGATTGGTTCACCCCAAGGTAAGCTCCATGATCATCCTTCGGATAGTAAATACTCTCCGCCGCAGGAAATACGATCATGTAATCGACCTTGTTGTTTTTGAAGTACGCAGTCAGCGTCTTGCCTTGCACCTGGTCATATATCTGTGCCTTTTCGGGGCCTGTTCTTGATACAATAAGTGCGTTATTGGGGACATACAGCCGGTTGATCCTACTGGTATCCAGATACAGCAGCAGTGTATCCCCGGTTATCTGGCTTTCCCGGCTCCATGCCACCGGCTTGCCCATCATCTTCATCAGGGAGTCTCGTACCGAGTAGGAAATACTGTCGCATATCCCCTGAAGCGAGTCGTTCCAGATCCGCACATGGTGAAAGCCTATATAGTAACGCGGGGCTGTTGAGTCAGCAGGTGCCTCCCGGTTAGGAGGCATAGCAGTTGTATTCGTCTTTGCCTTTGATTTCCTGGAGACAGCCGTATCCTTTGATATCTTACTTGCTTGCTGTGCAGATTTCTCCGGAGCGGAGTAAAAGGTATCTGCAGCTATGTATGTAGTATCCTTCCCGTTTACATTCCGCAACACGGGCTTTATTCGGGCAAAGAGCTTGCGTGATATCTCGTTATAAGAAGCATAGCCACCCCAAAGTGTGCTATGATTCTGCGTGTCTATCGCTATCACGTTCCCTTTTGCGATACCCCAGCCGGTCGGCTTGTTGTAGTCCAGATTGTCCGCCTCTATGTACTGCGGCCCATTCTGTATCGATGATCGGGTGGTAAAATGCGCTATCTGTTGCTTACTGTCATAGGTGCCGCTGCTGGTTCGCAGTTCGCTCTTCTCATTGTTCACTACGCTGGGCCCAAAGAAGCGAACCACTTTAGTCCCGGTATTATAACCCAGGTCCTCCGATGTAACATTATACTGGGGATCAGAAATGAATACTTCTCCTTTAAACCTCGCCTCTTTGGTATTCAGATTATAAGTCCCCTCATTACTGCTGACGGTAGTTGTATCCGCCTGCAGCGTGCCTCCATTGGTATATACACCAGTCTTCGTACCTACGTTATAGGTCAGTTCCTCGCTCCATAGGCTGTTCTTTCCATCCGTGAGTGATACGTTTCCTTGTAGGAAGGCCATCTTGGTGTTACCGGTGTAACGCAGATAGTCGCTGGTTACCTGGGTGGCGCCCGGCTGTGTGATCTTAACATGCCCGAAGGCCTCAAGGTTATTCGTCTTCAGGTTTAGATAAGCACTGTCACATGCCAGTATCGTGGTGCCCTGTTGTAGTGTTACACTATCAATCAGCTTCTGTATAACTCCTGAGTCGCTTTGTCTCCCGGTAAAATATCTTGCAGAAAGGATATTAACGGTCGTTGTATTCCTGCTGGTGTCAATAGGGCCGCTTATTGCCCGCTGGCTGCATATTAGCAGCAGGCATATCAATCCTGTAAATCTCAGTGGAAAGCACACTAGCGGTACGAAAAGGCGCGCAAAGATAACCTTGGATAGACCGTTATTATGTTTCAAGCCAGTAGTTTGGCAGCTTATTAAATTACTCGACTACCTCGCCCCTGGGTCTGGCTGTATCTTCCGGCCAAAGATGTTGAGATTTATATAGCGGTAGGGCCGCGCCTTAAGGTCGGCTGATAGCTTTGAGAACTCAGCCAGTGTATTATTGAGATTCGTGTAAAGATTCTTGTCGTGAACCAGCATCCCTAGGCTGCCTTCGTTCTCGTTTATCTTTCGCATCACGTCTTTAAGGCTGGCGGCTACCTGGTCTATATTGCGTACTGCTTCATTAATAGGTGCCTGAGACAGGTTATCAGAGGTCACACGAAGGTTGCTCAGCGTCTTGTCGATATTGGCATTGTTATTAGCCAGGTTCGTAGTGATCTTATCAGCATTGGATATGGCGTGAGCAAGAGCTCCACTTTGCTGGTTCAGCTTAGTACTTACCCCCGAGAAGTTGTCCATAGCTACATGCAGGGACGCAATGCTCTGCTGAAGGTCTGTGCGGGCCTGCGCCGAAAATATCTGGTTCACACTGCTCAGCACAGAGTCTATATTGTTCACCACCTTACGCACATCGGTTAGCAGAGGCGTTACTTCTACCGATATCTTGTCTATAATACCACCCTCGACAGCCGACGGTAGCTTTTCATCATCTTCTATTAGAGCAGTTTCATTGCCCAACTCAAGTGTTATACCCTTGGTGCCAAGTAGGTCTATTGATGTAAGCTTGGCAACAGTGCCTCGAGGCAGGCGTGTTTTCTTGCTCATGCTTATTACTACCTCTATGGGACTGCTCAGGTGTTCCCTGTTGAGTATGATATTGGTCACTTTTCCTACCTGCAAGCCATGTATCTGCACTGCTGCAGACGGCTGCAGGCCCTGCACGTTATCATAAAATGCATGGTACTCATACTCTTGGGAAAAAACACTTGAGCCCTTCAGGAAGTAAAAGCCGGCGAAAAAAACCAGGATAGATATAGCGACGAGTAAGCCAATGCGGGCTTCTTTAGACATAGGTGGTGCTTTGCAGAAGTAAATGTATCTGCAAATGAGGGATTAAAAAGTTGCGCCAAAGGTGAGGCCATAAAAGCCAATCAGGATCACGATTTCCCTGTCGGCTTTCTTTTCTCATAGTTTTCTCTTCCCGATCTTATTTGGCGGCATGTCTTTCTGGAAGGTTGAAACTCGCAGCCCGAACGCACAGGAATCTAGATAACTTCCTGATCCTTCGCCTTTGGATCCTCGGTAAATACTGTTACATGGTCTTAGCCAGTAACCGGCGCTATGTCTGTAATAGCCAGCACTCGCAGTAAGCCATATTTTACATATTGCCGGCCCAGCACTTTTATCTCCTCATTGTTCATATACCATTTTGTGCCTGCGGCGTAGGCGGCGCCTGATAGCACGTATACTTCTTCTAATGCACGTTCCCTGCCACCATTATTGATTGTGTAAGCGCCTGTCGTGGTATTGTAGCTGGCGTCTACTTCCATCAACTTCCCCTCAAGAACTACACAGTGACGTACGGGCTGGGCTTGCGCACACGAAATACCTGAGGAAAGCATTAAAGCAAAGAAGCAAAGAATCTGTTTCATGTTTTTCCTATAGGCCATAGAGATGCAACGGAATTGACTCTTTTGCAACATGTCTTCCCGCGCCCTAACCTTGACGAACATAGCGTCACAACAGTCCCTAAATTTTAATTAAATACCGGATTTTCAGCCTTATGTGGCATGGATTGTTCAGTTCACTCTTCACAATCCTCGCAATACTGCGAGCCTAACTAATTAATATGTGATGATATGAGAATAAACGCGAGACTTTTGACCCTGATGCTCCTAAGCAGTATGTTTTTGTTCAATGCCTGCAACAAGAGCGATGATAATGGCAATAATCCTAATAACGGGCAAGCTCGTGTAGCGGTTCGCCTTACTGATGCACCAGCAGCCTACGATGCCATTTATCTGGATATCCAGCAGGTGAATATTATTTACGACAACAACACGAATGTTACCGTCGCAGCAATTCGCCCCGGCATTTACGACCTGCTTGCGCTGCGCAATGGTTTGGATACCTTACTTGTGAATACAGATGTGCCTGCCGGTACTATATCCCAGATCAGGCTTGTTCTGGGGCCAAACAATAGCATTGTTGTCAATGGGACTACTCATTCCCTCAATACGCCGTCTGCTCAGGAGAGTGGTCTTAAGCTTAACCTGCATGAGACTTTGACACCTGGCGGCTCTTATGCCATCTGGCTTGATTTCGACGCATCTAAATCTATCCTGCAGACCGGAAATGGCCAGTACAAGTTAAAGCCAGTAATACGGGCCTACACAGCAGCTACAGATGGCCGTATTAAAGGTTATGTTCTTCCGCTTTCGGCATTAGCTACTGTATATGCTATCAATGGCACAGACACATTTGGCGCTATACCCAATTCAAATGGGTTCTATCAGCTATCGGGCCTACCCAATGGTACCTACACAGTATTGCTGGATGCTAATGCAGGCACATTTACTGACGTATCTATCCCAGGCGTACAGGTAACATACGGCCAGACAACAGACTTAGGCATTCGCACGCTGCTGCCTTAATTGAGCGACCTTGCACTATTACTAACAGGCAGGTAAGCACAGCTTATCTGCCTGTTTCTTTTAGTTATGCTGGCACCGATTGTAAGTGGTTTGTAACATTAGGCGCATCTCTAACCGACCGCGGGCTATTTCTTTCTTCCTTTGTATTGTAAACCTGACAATCATGAAGTCACTCTTACTCACCGTATTGTTATTGCTAACCGTTCAGGCCTTTGCCCAGCCGCAATGGAGATGGGGCCGGCGAGACCCTGCGGCTAATTACAGTATTAATCCAGGATACCCCAGGCAGGTAGTTGCCGCTTTCAATGGCAAGTCTTTCTGGGGAAATATTCAGGGCAACAAAGTTTCCTATGGCCAGATGATCATGGGCGATTACTCCTTCCAGGAATTTGATTCTGCTGGCAATACGCTGGCCAGTGCATTTGCTACTGGTAAGTTTGGACTGCTTCAGGCCCGTGCAGATGCTGCGGGCAACTGGTATTGCCTTGGCAGGTTTTATGATACCATTGCCCTCGGACCTTCAATGAGGTTGACGCGTGCCTGGGCTGGCACAGAGGCTGAGTACTTTCTTTTTCGGCTGCATGCCGGTACACTTGCGCCTGATTGGCTCCAGGCGGTAGGCAGCAATTATTTCTGCAGTGCTGCTTGCTTTACCATCGCCAATGGCCAGTTGCTTCTACCTATGGATTCCAGCTTTAATACCCACATGTACAAGTACGACCTGGCTACCGGTGCCCCTACCAGGCTTTGGACGCAGGTTGGAAGAAGCCAGACGGCAGACATCCAGGCAGATAGCCTGGGCAATATCTACCTGACTGGCAGCTGTGTGCTGAATGGTGCACTTAATTTCAATGGTACTGCATCCACAGCACCTTCTGGAAGTAAGTATCCGTGGTACATAGCTCGCTACCATGCGAATGGTCAGCACCATTGGCATTATTACATGACAGACATTTCCTGCTTTAGTCGTGGCTTTAGGCTTTATGGTAACAATGAAGTCTACCTGACAGGCCTGCTGGCAGACTCTACTTCACTTGCGGGCTTTACTTTCAGTAAACCGGCTAATATGTTCAATGCAGACTATCTCATGGCTCGGCTTGATAGCAATGGTACATTGGTATGGGCTCAGCAACGACCGGTTACAAGCATTACACAAGGAGGCATTACGTTCGGTACAGCTTTTCATACAGCCATTGTAGATACGGTGCTCTACATGATGTGCGAGTCTCAGGGCGCATCAATATGGGGCCCCGGTATATCTACAAACACTAATGGAAAGCATCTGGCGACACTCGTCAGCTACAGCAAGAATACCGGCAACGCCCTTTGGGTAAAGACCATTGACGGCCTCTACACTGGCAGCCAGCACCTCATAACAGATGGCAACAGTATCTGGACAACCGGGAACGGCATGGATAGCTTTGCTATCAGGTTGGATACCGTGAGCATCGCAGCCACCCGAAGCGTATACATCCCTTATGTGGCTAAGATGGACATAAAACCACGCCCCTCATCTGGTCCATCACTTGCTGTGGGTAACATAGGTATGGAGCAGATCCGCATCTGGCCTAACCCCGCCTCACAATATGTGGTAGTCGAAGGATTATCCGGGCAGGAGACCTTGTGTATCCGAGACATGACAGGAAGGGTTGTTATGCCTGTTGCCACCAGTAATTCAGGCAGATTAAAGGTGCAGACTGGTGCGCTGGCGAGAGGTATTTACTTGTTGGATGTAACAGGTAAAGATCAGAGGACCCTTAGCCGTCTTGTCCTTGAATAGTTTTATCGCATCTGTCGACAAAGGCCCGCATCTTGTGGGCCTTTGTTTTGTGTAGCTGGCAGTTGGCCAGCTATTAAAGGGTGATGTAATGATCTCCCTTTCTACCTGCCTATTTTTACCACCGATAAGACCTTAATCACTTTGATAGAAAAGAAAGTAATCCAGCAGGAAGAACGCGCAGTGCTGGTTGGTATCATTACCAAAGAGCAGCCTGAGCAGCAGACTATGGAGTATCTGACAGAGTTAGCTTTCCTGGCAGAAACCGCCGGCGCGATAGCCGTAAAGAACTTTATCCAGAAGCTAACGAAGCGCGATAGCCGCACTTTCGTTGGTAAGGGCAAGCTCGAGGAGATAGCAGAGTATGCAAGGTCAAAGAGCATCAACCTGCTCATTTTCGATGATGAGCTGACAGGTGCCCAGATCAATAACATCGAAAAGGCGACCGGGATACGAACAATTGATCGCTCTGACCTCATTCTCGACATCTTCGCTCGGCGTGCCAAGACCGCCCAGGCCAAGGTTCAGGTAGAACTGGCACAGTATCAATATCTTCTGCCACGCCTTCGCGGTATGTGGCAGCACCTGGAGCGTCTCGGAGGTGGTATTGGTACCCGCGGTCCTGGTGAGACCGAAATAGAAACAGACCGTCGTATCGTCAAAGACAAAATAGCTCTGCTGCGCCGTCGGCTTAAGGAGATAGACAAGCAGGCGCAGACCCAGCGCCAGGAGCGTGGCACCTATATCCGCGTGGCACTGGTAGGTTATACGAACGTTGGGAAGAGCACCCTTATGACCATCCTGAGCAAAAGCGAAGTCTTCGCAGAGAACAAGCTCTTCGCAACGCTGGATACCACCACACGTAAGGTTGTTTACGAGCAGACACCTTTTCTGCTCAGTGATACGGTAGGCTTTATCCGCAAGCTACCGCACCATCTGGTAGAGAGCTTTAAGAGTACGCTGGATGAGGTACGCGAGGCCGACTGCCTGCTCCATGTGGTAGATATTTCCCATCCGGCGTATGAGGACCAGATGGGTACGGTCAACCAGACCCTTCAGGATATCGGGGCAAGGGATAAGCCTACTTTGACCATTTTTAATAAGATGGATCTGTATGAGGAGCGGACTTTCGATGAGTGGCTGGATGCTGAGACAAAGAGCGACCTGTTAAAACAGTTGGAGCGTCGCTGGGAGGAGGAAACCGGGGGCCATGCTGTCTTTGTATCAGCTATTCAACGCCGTAACATTGATGGTCTTCGAGATACGATTCTGCAAAAGGTTAAGGACTTATATGCAGAACGTTACCCATATCTCACCCAATTTTACTAGAGGCATCATTTTTTCTCCATTAGGGTTGCAAGCGTCGCAGAATGTCTCTACATTTCGCAACGCACACACTAATAGTTAAACCCTATGCCTAAGCATTCACGAGAGCTGCTCCTCACTACAAAGACCGCTGAAAAGTGGCAAGAGCAGTTTGACGCCCAGGTCGATTCTATTATCGATACCATCAACAAGGTTGATACGATCGATGCCGTAGAGCGCGCAACAGAAGTAATGGATGTCTATCATCACACAGCCATCCACACCAAGCGTCACGCTAAGCGTGGTAAGCGCATCCTCTTCGGCGAGCGCCCGTTCGAATTCCTGACCTTCCGCAACTAGCGTCAAGCCACCACCTACCTCGGCAGAGATTATACATTATCCGTAACGGTCTGCAGCCATGCAACGCGCATGTTGCCTATCCGACTGATTCCTTCCAAGGGTCTGACACACCTACTGCAGCCCAAAGTAGGGGCACACTGCGTGTGCCCGCAACTACCGCGTGTGCCCGCAACTACGTGTTATCAGGATTTTAGCTTTAGCCTTTTCACCCCTCTTCCTTCGCCCGATTAAGAAAATCAATAAATGGACTAAGCGTAGCAAAAGCAGTAACAACGTCCTGCACGGCATCCTTTGATGTGAGCTCCGCATCCTTCATTGTATGCCCTACGGTTAGGCTCTTCATCTTCAGGTAGTCAATAGCAGGATTATCTGCCTCGTAGCCCTGCGGTGGCCTGCTTAGCTTCTCCCCATCCAGCTTGGGAAAGTACTTCTTGAAAGTCTTGTCATTGACAATCTTCTCAAAGCTCTTCAAGTCATAGTCTATTTCCTGCCTTACGCGCTTTAGCAGCGGCGCCTCAGGCTCCCACAACCCTCCGCCGGCAAATATCGCCCCCGGGTCCAGGTGGAGGTAGTAAACGGCACCATCCCACTTACGCCCACCCTTAGAAAACACCGCACCAAAGTAGCTCTTATAGGGGGTCTTATCCTTGGAGAACCGCACATCCCTAAAAATGCGGAACACACAGTCCTTGGCTTTTTGCCCTTCTAGCTTAGGTTCCAGTGTGCACATAGCATCAAGCACCTTAGCCACAAAACCCTCAAAGTCTTTCTTCGCAGCCTCATAGTCCTTCCGGTGCTCATCAAACCACTCCTTGGTATTGTTCTTCTTCAGCTGCTTTAGAAACGTAAGGGTAGATGGCTGTATCATGATAGCGAATATAACAAGAAGACAAACCTAAGCCCCATGGGTAAGCTCATACAGGACAGTAGGGGCGATGGTCGTGGTCGCCCGAAAACGAATGATATAGATATGAAGCACAGTCGCTTCTCTACTCTGAGCCCTCTGTGTGTAACTCCGCGAACTCTGTGGTTAAAACAACGAAGCGTACTTACTCCACAGTCACCACCTTCTCCTGCCAAAGCTTCTCATCCTTAAACAACCGCAGATAATAATTCCCCGGCGGAGCATTCTCCGCCTCAAACTGCACCATCATCTTAAACTTCCCACGCGTCATCGGCTTGCTATCCATAATGCCCTGCACCAGGTCGCCAGTCCTATTATAGATCCCCAGAGAAATCGCCGCCTTATCCTGTAGCTGCCATTCCAGCTTAGTTATGATCTTCAGCACCCGCATCCTGAAGACCGGCGCGCCTGCAGTAGTGTCCAGCCGGTACAGTTTAAAGACTTCAGGTATCGGCTGCCTGGTCAGCACGGCAAGCAGCGCCTGCAGGTCTTGCGTCGCTTTCGGTCTATTCATGTCTATCACACCATCCAGACCGTTCTTATCCGTTATAGCCCATACTGCCTGCTGTCCCAGTTCATCGTACAGCTCATGCTTTTTGATGAATTGTGTAACCTTGATCAGATTGCTATCGCCTTGCCTCCAGAGCTTATAAGTCAATTTGCCCATCGGCGCCTTAGCCGCCAGCTTTCCGCAAAACGTCTGCACCTCTATCGTTGTCGAGCTTCCCGGCGCCAGAGCCAGCATTTCCTCCGCAGGCAGCACCAAGTGCTGGTAGCCATCCTCATCAGGCTTAAAGATCAGCGCAGGCTCAACCTTTACCTGCAAGCGCTCTTTGGTAGTATTACTCACAACCAGGCTCATTCCCTTACCATGATAGCTCTTTCCGGTCGCAGTAGCAGCAACCTTCACCATCCCCTTATCCATGGCCTCCTTCAGACCGGCAGACACATTGGCTCTACTACTGACAGTAAGCAGGCAGACAAAAGCCAAAAGCAGAACGTTGCGCATAAGAGAGTGTGTGTTCAACACTAAATATAACGCACAACCCAAGGCTTTAGCATATACTCCATGACAACCCACATACCAACACGCGCAAAGCGCATCCAACGCCGAAGGCCGTCCAACGCGAAGCATCCACTGCGCATAGCGCCGTTCAACATGCATAGCACCGTCCAACGCGAAGCCTCCGACGAATGAACCCTATCCAACCCTATCAAACCGTATCAAACCCTATCAAACCCTATCAAACCTTATCAAACGGCTCCTTCACACCACCACATTGATCATCTTCCCCTTCACATAGATAAACTTCTTCGGCTCCTTCCCATCCAGCCACTTTGCGATAGTCTCATTGGCTAACACTTCCTTCCGGATATTACTCTCGCTCTCATCCAGGGCAAAGCTCATTTCCGCGCGCGGCTTGCCATTTACAGCCACAGGATAAGTCTTGGTAGACTCCGTCAGGTATTGCTCCTCCCACTTAGGGAATGGGGCAAGCACAACAGAGCTCTCATGGTCAAAGCGGTGCCACAGTTCTTCCGCTATATGGGGTGCAAAAGGCGCAATGATAACAGCTAATGCCTCGAGCACATCGCGCGACTTGCACTGCGCGGCACTTAGCTCATTCACACAGATCATAAAGGCCGACACACAGGTATTAAAGCCAAAGCGCTCGATGTCCTCACCAACTTTCTTGATGGTCCTGTGAATGGTACGCAGTTCAGCCTCACTAGCTGGGGAGTCAGTCGGCAGCCATTCACCCTGTTCATTAAAGTATAGCCGCCACAGCTTCTTGAGGAAGCGATGCACGCCTTCAATCCCTTGCGTATCCCATGGCTTGCTTAGCTCAATAGGCCCAAGGAACATTTCATACATCCGGAAGGTATCCGCGCCGTACTTCGCTACAATGTCGTCTGGGTTAACCACATTGTATTTGGACTTAGACATCTTTTCTACTTCCGCACTGCAATAGAACTTACCATCTCCATCCAGCTCAAAGTTGAAGTCAGCATAATCTGATCGCCACTTTTTAAATCCTTCGATGTCTAAGATCATCCCATCCACAAGATCTACTGCAATACGCACAGGCTCTAATGTGCCGGGATTCTTGGCAAAGTCACTCCTATAGCTATGGAACTTCTTTTCGCTTCTATCAACAAAAGCAAATCGTGAACTCCCCTGTATCATCCCCTGATTCACCAATTTCTTAAAAGGCTCATCAAAGCTCACATAGCCTAGATCAGCCAGCACCTTCGTCCACATGCGTGAATAGAGTAGGTGCCCCACCGCATGCTCTGTACCGCCTATATACACATCCACCTGCTGCCAGTAGTCAGTAGCATCCCTGCTCGCAAACTCCTCATCATTGTTGGGATCCATATACCGGAAGAAGTACCAGGAAGACCCGGCATAGCCAGGCATTGTATTGGTCTCCCTGTTACCTGCAGGCGTATTTACCCATTCCTCCAGGTTAGCCAGCGGACCTTGTCCTTCCGGCCCCGGCTTGTAAGTATCTACATGCGGCAGCGCTACCGGCAGCTGACGCTCTTCTTCTGGCAGTGTCAGCGCATCTTCATCTACCGTGTAAGGAACATCATTATGGTAGACAATTGGGAAGGGCTCGCCCCAGTACCGCTGACGGGAGAAGCCCGCATCACGTAGTTTGTAGTTTACGCGCCGCTCACCGATGCCCGCATCTTCTACCGCCCGCACAGCCACCTCAATCGCCTTCGGTATGCTTAGGCCATTTAGGAAGTCAGAACCTTCTATAGTTCCCTCCTTCTCCATGTAAGCCGCTTCGCCCTTATAGTTTGGCCCAAATACATTGGTGATGTGTATCCCAAAATGTCTCGCAAAGGCGTGGTCACGCTCATCACCGCTCGGTACGCCCATTATAGCGCCTGTACCATAACCCGCCAGCACATATTCTGAGATATAGATTGGGATAGGCTTCCGCGTAAAAGGATGCACGGCATACGCCCCTGTAAATGCCCCGGTAACCTGCTTCACCTCGCTCATACGCTCCCGTTCCGAACGTCGCTGCGTGTAAAGCTTGTATTCAGCCACTTCATGCATCTGGGCTTCCGTCGTAATACGGCCAACGAGCTCATGCTCCGGCGCCAGTACCATAAAGTCAACGCCAAATATGGTATCAGGACGTGTAGTAAATACCGTGATCTTCTCTGTCGTTTCCTTCACATCAAACCGTACCTGAGCGCCCGTACTTTTGCCTATCCAGTTGCGCTGCATATCTTTCATTGCATCGCTCCAGTCCAGTCCCTCTAGCCCGTTCAGAAGGCGTTCCGCATACTCCGTAATGCGCAGCATCCATTGGCGCATCTTTTTCCGCACACAGGGGTGGCCACCACGTTCGCTTACGCCATTTACTACCTCATCATTGGCTAGCACAGTCCCCAATGCCTCGCACCACCACACCTCAGCCCAGTCCAGGTAGGCAAGGCGGTATTGCATCAGCACATTGCGCTGCTCTGCGATTGTGTATTGCTTCCACTGCTCACGGGTAAAGCTGAGCTTCTCGTCACCCGGGGCGGGTACATTGCAGTTGCCTTCCTTCTCAAAAGTCTCTATTAGGTCCTCAATCGGCCGCGCCTTCTGGCTCTTACGGTCAAACCATGCATGAAAGAGCTTAGTAAAAATCCACTGCGTCCACTTGTAGTAAGAAGGATCTGAGGTACGCACCTCCCGGCTCCAGTCATAGGAGAAGCCAATGTTATCCAGTTGTTCCCTGTATCGCTTAATGTTCTGCTCCGTAGTCACAGCAGGATGCTGCCCCGTCTCAATAGCGTACTGCTCTGCCGGCAGGCCAAAGGCATCATAGCCCATTGGGTGCAGTACATTGTACCCACGCATCCGCTTATAGCGCGCGTAGATATCGCTGGCTATATACCCAAGTGGGTGACCCACATGCAGTCCCGCACCGCTAGGGTAGGGGAACATGTCCAGCACATAATGCTTTGGCCGGCTCTGATCATTGGCAGTCTTGTAGATGGCATTTTCATTCCACCATTGCCGCCACCGCTGCTCTATATCCGAAAAGTTGTAATCCATTGTCAAATCATACCTGCTCTGACAGGCGAGGGGCGCAAAAGTACGGAACGCGCAAGGCTGTCATGCTTGTAATGCAGATAGTATAGGTACCGTTCTATACCTGCTTTGCAGCACTGCTACATTTTCAGATACTCCACTCATACTCCCCACATACTCCCCAGATACTCCACTCATACTCCACCCCTCATCCAGGTCTTAGCCGCTTGCGGGTGCGTACGGGCCCATCTTTTCCTGCTATGGCAGTTTGGTCTTAGCGCTACATTCATGAAGTCATACTCGGGTAGTATTCAACCAGGCACTACCGCTTAGGATACCGGTGATAGCATATCTGCAGCCCGTTTACAAACGTTGATAACCAATAATTATATATAAAAGCCGCCTCTGCCGCATATTTTTGTTCCATCTAACCATCTTACATAATGCTCTCCTACTGGGAACGCCAGTCCTTCACCGGCTATGACCATATCGTCATCGGCAGTGGTATTACAGGCATATCCCTTGCTACAGAGCTAAAGGAGGCTTTCCCTAACCAGCGTATCCTTGTCCTCGAGCGCGGGCTGCTCCCTACGGGGGCAACCACCCGGAATGCAGGGTTTGCCTGTATGGGCAGCGCGACCGAGCTCTTGGAAGACCTTAAGACAAGGACCGAAGAAGAAGTGGTAGGCCTCTTCCTGCGCCGAAAGGTGGGCTTAGACATACTGCGCGCCCGGCTGAATGATACCGCGACCGGATATAAGGCCGATGGCGGCTACGAGCTGCTTGCAGAAAAGGATATAGCAGCCCTTGACAGGCTGGACTACCTGAACAAGCTGCTCCGCCCTTACCTGGGGAAAGATGCCTTCCGTAATGCACCGGAACTGATACGCTCTTTTGGTTTCTCACCAAAGCATGTGCCGGCCCTTATAGAAAACACCTGTGAGGGTGGCATAGACAGCGGTAAGACAATGCGCAGTCTCATAGAGCTTGCCCAGTCGAAGGGTATTGAGATAAAGACAGGAGCTGGAGTCAGTCGCTTTGAGGAAGAGGAGGGCAGTGTAGTGCTTGAAGTGGCAGAGCCATTCAGAAAGGAAACAGTGATGCTGCGAGCGCAGACCATTTCCATCTGCACGAATGCATTTGCAAAGCAGCTACTGCCCGATGAAGACGTAGTGCCTGGCCGCGGGCAGGTGCTCATTACACACCCTATTCCCGGGCTTAAGCTTAAGGGTATCTTCCACTACGATGCCGGCTACTATTACTTCCGCGAGCTCGATGGCCGGGTACTGATAGGCGGTGGCCGTAACCTTGACTTTGAAGGCGAGCGCACCACAGAGTTTGCGCTTACAGACCTTATTCAGCAAGACCTGGAGCAAAAGCTAAGGGAGATGATCCTTCCCGGTCAGCCTTTCGAAATAGATATGCGCTGGTCCGGTATTATGGCCTTTGGGGCAACAAAGTCACCGATAATAAAAGCCTTCTCCAAAAGGGTCTTCGGAGCCTTCAGAATGGGCGGTATGGGCGTGGCGTTGGGCAGCGCTGCAGCAAAGGAATTAGCCTTCCTGATAGCAGACCCCAGAACCACCCTCCGAACCAGCAAGCCAAAGACAACCCTGCATAATCCGTAGGGTCACACCGCGTGTGCCCGCCCAGGATGCTCCACACAGCATCTACGTTACCACCAGGCTATACCAGCAGGGGCACCACATCGCCCACTGGCAGTCCCATTACATTGTAGTAATCCCCTACGATCTTCTCTATCCCTACGATGCCAATGTACTCCTGTATGGCATAACTTTCCAGCACATTGGGATCCTAAGCTTAGAATTCCACGTGGACAAGTTGTCGCG